>Ga0308160_10000533_pt1 | contig 71282 bp, 78 predicted proteins | sample PhyFR1_FD_201036 | JGI IMG/M metagenome (GOLD analysis project Ga0308160, IMG submission 201036) | Phyllosphere microbial communities from UC Gill Tract Community Farm, Albany, California, United States - DLSLF.R1 | ecosystem: Host-associated > Plants > Phyllosphere > Unclassified | place: USA... | reverse complement strand
AAAAATTGAAAACTGAAAAAACCGACACAACCCTCTCCTAGCTGATTACTCTGAGAAAGTACCATCGATACCTCCAGTAGGGATACCATGACCGTGATCAGCATGTTCGTGTTGGTATCGGATACCACTGTAGAAACCATCGCAACAAACAAAACGGGAAATCAGTTTCTTTCCCTCTTCTTCGCAGAGAGACACTTCGTTCCGTCTCGTCAAGAGCGAGACTAGTCGATGGGAGTGAGTCAGACGTACCAGTAAGTACACATGTGCGGACCTTCCTTGTCCAAATTGATGAAAACTCTGGGATGTCCCAGAGGTCCTCCTCCTATTTCTCCTCCGACTCTTTTCACATCAGCTCGGCGTTTCTTCAAAGAGAGAGTGGGAAAGGGAGTATGAGCTGACCTCCATCACAAGCAGCGACACGTTGTTGGATCAATCGGATAGGTTCTTCTTTGATCAATTCAATCGCTGCCATAGGTCGGGGTTGGAATTGTTCTGAAGTTTGTTCGAATCGAGGTCCAGACATGGCTTCGGTTCTACATGACATGACAATCTCTATCGAATCAGTTCTCGGGGTTTGTAAAGGGGAGTTGAGGGAGTGAGAGAGAGGTTACCTCGCTGCTTGGTTTCGAGACCAAGTTGTAGTGCGGTTTGGAGCTTGCACTTCCGAGATTGTAGGAGGAGTGTGAGGTTTACTAGCATGTAGTTAAATCCAGCGTGAGTGGAGAATAGATGAGATGAGATGAGAAAGTGGAAACAACTCACGCGGGAATTCGAATGACTTGATTGTGAACGCATCGCTTGTGAATGAGCAGAGGTGATCTAAGTGTACGTAACATGGTCGACTAGTCTGAACGAGTGAGTGGGGGGAAGGAGGAGAGGTTTGATGAGTCCCGGTTTGATCGCTTTCTTGAATTCGATTTCAACTCTCTACCACAACCACTCTCTTTACCCGACTCGACGCCTGACTGGACCCTAGACAGCAATAGATTGACCACAAGCCAACGGAAGTGAATATAGGAGGAGATCGAACCGGGAGTGATGAGTTATCATTACGCTCATTCTGTACCAGACTCGACTTATTACGGTTACTCAAACTATGAACCACAAGGGCAAGGATCAGTACAACCACCAGCTCTAGCACCTCCTATTCCTCCCAACCCTTATCATTCCACTTCCCCTCCTTCCCCTCCTCCTGGCGCATACAATCCAACAACTTCAACTTGGCAACAACCTACTTCACCAAATGGCTCAATATCAACTACTCGAGGAGGAGGAGGAGACGCAGGGTGGAGAGAGAGTAGAATCATTTCAATGTATGGAGGAGACGGAGGAACCGCTCCCAATTCACCAGATCATCATCAACAGTACCCGAATGGGATAGGGAATGGTAACACGATGACTACACAGGGAACTGGAGCGGGAGCTAGATACTTCCAAGGGATTCAATCGGAACAACCTCGTCCTTTCGTATCTCCTTCGACTGGTGCAACTTTCGTCAATCATTCCCCTTCCATCCCTACCACCCCTCCTTCTATTGCCTCCAATTCGACCTATGTTCCCCTTCCTCCCCCTCCTTCTCGACCACCAACTGAACCCGTCACTTTCGTTTCGTCTTCCGGAGCAACTTTCACTCGAAATACTTCAATCTCGACAAACAGCACCATCACTCCTTCTACCTCCTCCTCCTCGTCGTCCTCCTCTTCGACCCAACCCGCTTACCCCTCTTACGCTTCCCCGCGGTCAAATTCAAGTTACTACAGAACAGGCGGTTCCGAAAAGAGACCTCTGAACCCTCCTCCCCTTCCAGAGTACTACCACCAACCATCTCAACCTCTACCTCAGACACAATTTCAACCAGCACCTCGAGTAGTAGAAGAACAAGGCAGGCTGTCGAACGAGAGTGCAGCATCAGAACGTTATTCGGTTTACTCTTATCCCGGTTCCATCGAATCGAATTCGACTGCCTCAGCTAGTAACGGGACTGGGCCGCCGATACCTCCTCCAGCAGCAGCAAGAACGAATGGGCAAGTTCCAGATCGGAAACAAAGTTTGGAACACCTCAAATCGCTCTCGTTGCGAGATCAACAACAACCGCAATCGCTCCCTCATTCCTCCTCATCTTATTTCGGCGACTCGTCGAACTATCCAGATCCAATTCCAGAAGGAGAGTCGTACAACCCTCCACCGTTGAATCAACCTCGAACTCGACAACCCACCATTCTCATGTCTCCACCTCTCGAAAGTTTCCCTCCCGTCGCTTCCGCATCTCCCACTCCTTCCGATTCTTACTCTTCTTGTTCTCCGGCTCGAACAAATGGAGGAGGAGGAGAAATCCCACATTCGACGAATCGAAATCATTCGATTGATACGAGTTGGAGTAGTAGTGTTGGAGGAGGGGGAGGAAGATCGAATTCTTATGGATCCTCTTCGTTCAATCACGGTACCTTTACTTCAACAGTGCAGACCTCACCATCACCTTCTCCCTCTCTCTCGCAGTCATACTCCTTCTCGTCTCAAGATCAAATCGGACGTCGACCATCCCAAGCGACTCTATCTCCTCACGCTTCATCCATCTTTCGTTCAACTTCAAATTTCACTTCGGACTCTTACTCTCACTTGTCACCTTCTGCATCGATGCAAGACTTGCCCGCACCAAACTCGGAGGATAGCGCACGATTCCTCAATCCAGCTTTACTATCGAATTTGGCAGTGTGGTTGAAAGATCACGTACCTCGAGGACCTCGTCTCAAAGGTAGCGTCGAACATTACGGGTTCACGGGACAAGAAATCGTCGATACCATCTTGAAAGCTCTACCTTCGTCTTCTCCTTCTCCTTCTCCGACAAACTCCCTCGCTCCACCTCCCCCACCACCGGGAGCCCTTTCAGTCACTCCCACGGCGCCCTCTCCGACTACTGGTTCGGCTCAAGTAACTCTACCACTCCCTTCGAACCCTCGACCGCCAGTTTCAGTCTCCCGTAAACTCGCCCTCCAAATCTCTCGAACCCTTCAACAATCCCTCTTCTTCCACGAAGTCGATTTCTCGACCCTCCCTCTGTCCGACTCTCCGAACTCGACTCAGGTTTATTCGTTCATCGGCGGCTCAGAGGGGGAAGGCGAGGAGTTACCGAGTGGGGTCACGACGGAATTGACGAGGTGTATCAGCTTGGTTTGTACGAAGGAGAATGCAGAGGGTGGGATTGATTCAGAGGGGAATTTGAGGGGTGGTTGCTACAGTTTCAGTTGTCCGAATCGACCTAGAGTGAGTATCAAAGTTCTTCATTCTTCTGTTGATTTGAGGTGCTGATGACGAGTCTGAGTGCGAGTAGATTGGGTTACAGAGGGTTGGAAGTACTTTATCTACGAATTCAGCTACTATCGAAGCTGTACGTCTTCCTTCGCTTCCCCTAATCGATCGAGCTGTACTGAATCAAGAGAGATGTCGAGTAGCCACTGGAAGAAGCGGAGAATTGGGCATCATCAGTTCCGAAATCGATACTGGATTCGCTGGACAAGAAGGAAATCGCGTATCAGAATCAGATCTTCGAATTGATTCACGGTGAACAGAAATACTTTGATGATCTCAACCTGATAGAAACCGTACGTTTCTATAGCTTTCATATATGAATGAACCCTCGACTGATCGGAGAAAGGAGAGTTTCTGCTTTTCCAGGGTTTCGTCGAACCTCTCAAGAATTCGAACCCACCCATCATTCAGCCTCACAGATTACCTCATTTCCTCTCTTCGATCCTCCTCAACATCGCCGAGATTCGTCAACATTCCTCAACGTTCCTCTCTGCCCTTCGAACGAAACAACAAGAATCCTTGGTCATCAGAGGTGGGATTGGGAAAATTGTATTGATGAGTGCGGTAGAATGGGGGAAAGCTTATATTACGTACACTACGGGGTTTCCGATGGCTGATTGGTTGTTCAAGGAAGAGAGGGAGCTGAATCCAAGGTTTAACGAATTATTGATGGTGAGTCCACGCGCTCGCTCACTTGATCATCGAGTCTGGTCATAGCTGATCCTCGGAACCTTGGGTGATTTGTACAGGATTTCCACAAGAGACCCGAAGCTTCAAAGAGAGGATTCGATACTTTCCACAACCGAGCGACGTTTCGAGGATTACGATACATCCTACTGCTCGAGCAAATCCTGAAGAACGCACCTGAAGACACCGAGTCTGATCGACAGGATCGAGAGTACTTGGAGGAAGCCATCAAAGTTATCAGGCAACAAGGGAAGGAAGCGGATAACGGAGTCGGAGAGATGAAGGGAAAGGTTAGTCTGAGGGAGTGGGAGAAGAATCTCGTGAGGAAACAAGGTGATCTACATGTGCGCTCTTTCATCCTATTGCTTCGGACTGCTGATCGTGAACTGACATTCCGAACTCGCGAGAAATAGGATCTCGAATTGCTGGATGAATCGCGGAGGCATTTCATGTCTAGTAAGGTATATAGGAGACCGGAAGGAAGTGGCTTCACAGATCAATTCCAAGAGGCTCACCTCATTCTACTCGACAACTATCGTGAGTGCTTGAATTGCTTGAATTGCTTGAATCGGTGAAGCGCGGCTGACCCCGTTCGATTTCTCCTCAGTTGTCACAACGAAAGCACCTCGACCTGATCGAGATGGGAAACAGAGGTACTTGATCAGTCGACGCGTGAGTACTGAAGCTTCTCCTCACCGATGTTGGCCCCGTTCTGATTTGCCGTCGTTTCCTCGTAGCCGGTGCCTCTCGATCTCATTCAGCTCAAAGCGTCGTCCTTCTCCGAACCTCCTGTCCCTCGTTCTTCCGGCTTCCACCTTCGCTCGAATCGATCTGCTGGTAGTCCTCAACCTTCGGCTCCTTCTGCCGCTTACCCCGCTCAAGACTCGTCCCTCCTGTACCCAATCTCCTTCTTCCAGATGGGTAGATTCGACGGTCTCGTCTACGTCTATGTCGATACTCCAGCACAGCGACTCGAATGGGAGAAGAAACTGAAAGAAGCTGTTTCACTCCGAGTTCAACGTCAAGAAGCGAATCGAGTCGTGAGGTTGGAAGCACTTGCCGACGCTACCTTCGGTACAACCTCAACTATCGGATCGCTCAATACTAGTTCAGCTCAAGGATCGAATCAATTCGGGAAACCTACCTGCTCAACTCCTTTACAAACTATCGACGGTTTATGGTTGATCATCGCTGGATGTCAGGAAGGAATCTTTATTGGATGGAGAGGTCGACCTTCATCAATGCAACAAGTCGTTCACTTGAGCGGTATCACCCAGTGTGCAGTTCTACCGGATTTCTCTTTCTTGCTCGTCGTCGCGAATAAAGTCCTCGTAGCTTGTGAGTACTCACTCACTCTCGCTGCTCGAATTCTCTTCAGGTACTGACTCTTGACTTCTACACGCTCGACAGATGCTCTCGAAGCGTTGATCCCGACAAAGACAGCGAACAAACTCGATCAAGCGAATAAAGCTCCTCAAAGGCTCAGTGGGCAGAAAGATGTCTCGTTCTTCCGTGTAGGCAAAGTCGGAGATACAGATCCTCGTACTCTCGTCATCTGTAAGCGAAATTTCTCCTGGATCGGCTTTGAGAGCGACACTGATTTTTTCGGCTTTGCTACGAACAGACGCAAAGAAGTCTGGAGTCAAGGAGAGTGTCTTCAAAGCGCTTGAGCCTGTCAGTCAGAACGATCGGGCGAAAGCTGGATCGAGCGGTCATCGCTTCCTGGGCTTCGGAACTGGACGACCTGAGTGGTTTCGAGTTCACAAAGAGTTCTTCATGTACGTCGCATCTTCAATCCTCCTCTATCTCATTTGCTGACGATTGGATTGCTGTAGGCCTTCACTCGTCACTTCACTGCAGTTCCAACGAAGCAAGCTCGCCTTGATTGGTTCGAGAGGTGTCGAAATCATGGATCTCGAATCGATGAGGTTTGCTTCTTTCCTCTCTTGCGCTGTCACAAGTACGCTGAGACTAACACATGATTGACTATTTCGCCTAGGACGATGACTGTCCCCGACTTCCCCTCTGTTCGACACAATCGTAACTTCGCCGCTCTCGCGAAACGTTGCGAAGAAGTTCCGACACTCGGAATGTTCCGGATAGCTGATAGCAAATTCCTACTCGTCTATGCTGGTGTGCCACGCTCTCTTCTCTACCTACTTACTTGCCGTATGCTGACAAAGATACTTCCCAGACTTTGCGTTTCACGTCGGACGACACGGAGAACCCATCGAAGGACCTTGTATCGAGTGGGAATCGAAACCCGAACAAGTAGCATTCTGCTTCCCCTATATCTGTGAGTCTTCTTGATCAACTCTTGCAAACCTCCTGAGCTTATTAGGTTTCTTTCGAATACAGTCGCAATCTCCCCGACAATCATCGAGATTCGCAACGCTTTCTCGGGTCGACTCGTAAGTACCGTGCCGCTTTCTTTCGTGATTACGACGACACTAATTAAGCGTGTATGACAACAGGCTCAATTCATCACGGGATCTCACATTCACCTCACCTTTGATGGTTCCGCCATCTCCTCTTCGCGAACTCCTCCAGTTGACCTCCGACCTTCTCGCGGCTCTTCCCTCTCCTCCGCTTCCCTCGCACAGTCGAGTATCGAAGCCGAGACTCCTGTCGAGAAGAGGCTGCACGTCTCTATGAGGACAGGAGCTTATCATGTCCTTTACGAGTTGATCATCGTCGCGTAGCTGGCTACGACCTCTCTCTGTTCCCCCTCCCTTTCCCTCGGCCGGCCAATCACGTGCAACCCCGTCGCAATCTCCTTTTACAGACACTTTCCACAAATTTCTCCTCTTTCGACCTCTCTCGCTTCTCACCGAGCTATGTATCCGCAATCTTTCAGCCTTGCAACCTCCCACCGCAACTATCCGGTTATCAGTACAATGTCTTCACTCCTTTCTTTCCTCGACTACTTCACGTTGGCTCACCCAACTCTTTCGCACCACTTTTTTTACGTTATTTTCCATCTCCGCTGGTTTCGGAACGTACACTATTTGCTTGCTTATCTCTATACCCTTTCTACATCTATGTTTACGCACTGTGCAAAGGATCTCGGATAATTTCCTCTCTCGCAAGGTTTCGTCTGCGAACGATTGGCTCCAACTTTCGTTCTCCTCCTTTCCGCTGCCCTATTAGAGACTAGCCTAATACTGTGATTGAATCAGTGACCAGCTTGATGGTGTCGCTCCGAGTCTCTGCTATCCGTCTGCATTCGGGTGATCGATTTATGCGAGTGAAAGGTGATGAATGAAGGTCGAAGAGAGGAGTAGTTGAAAATGCCTCAGAGTGTGGAATTGGAGGTATAGATTCCTGTCATTGATTACTAGGTTGGCCTTGCGCATCGTCGGAACTGTGTTGGCAAAGAGCCAAACAAAATCTTGAAAAGTCGACTCTAAAGTTCTTCCTTCCTGCCTCTACTACGGTCCCTAAGCACTTCCGACTGCTCTCTTACTTGATCACGCAATCGTGGATCCTTTCCCTGCTTCGACCTCTCGCAAAATCAGTTTTCGATTTCCCAACTTCTTGGTCCATTCGAGTCAAGTCCCTCAACAAAATCACTTCAAACCTTCCGCCGGATCACCTTCGCCATGAAAGAGGCTACACCTGGGATAGCCGAAGTTCGGAAGTCACAACGTCACAACGTGGTGGATCCGAAAGTCTCCTTCAAACGACATTAGAACGAATCGTTTTCTCGATCTCACCGTTGAAGAGTCTGCTTTTTCTCTGCTTAGGAAGCTCCTACCATAGTGTTTCGACGTTGCTATCACGTGGAAAGGGACAGGGAGGGCAGAACGGCACGAGAGAGGCTGCTCAACTGATTTCGCGAATTCTCCGAAGGTGAGTTTCGAGAGATCCTTCTCCTATAAATGTACTGACCAATGCCTTTGCTTTCCAGTCAGAATCAGGTGTCGTCTTCACTGTAAGACACACCTTTAGTCGAATCCTCCAGCTCCGACTCCCCTCGCAACCGACGGTTTTTTCTTTCGACTCGCTTCGTTCGCTGCTGTAGCTTCGTTGCTCCTGCGCTTGCTCCTGATACGACGTCGACAGTTTCGACTTTGGAGTGTCGCTATCTGGCTTCCGGCTCGGGATCATACAGTCTACCTACTTCGATGAGTTAATTTGAGGATTTCGCACGACGAAGAAAGAGGAAGGTAAGGGATGAAAGTTCACTCTCCTTGACCTCCTGCTCTGTTCAATCCGACTCAGTTGCATGCATTTCGGTCGTGTCCTAGTTTGATCGATACAGAGTTTGATCGCGGGGAGTCACGACTTCGTTGAATGCGAAAACAACGAGGGAAGAATTTGGCTCGAAAACTTTACAATCATCGCGTGGGATGGGAGTAGGACGGTGGGAACGCTGTAAAAGTAATCTACGAGTCTATATCAACGAGAATTCACAGGTTGTTGGTGCTTTTCCAACCTTTGCGAGGTAAACAAATCCCTTTCCCTCTTTCCCTCTTTCTTCCCACTCTCACTTCACTGCCCGTTTGAGCATTCTCCAAGCCAGCCACCTGGCTCTGATCTGAACACGACTGCTCAACTACTCTCCCTCCTCTCCCTCCTCTCCCTCCTCCTCCCTCACTTCACTTATCTTCCCTCTTTCCTCCTTCTCCCTCTGTCTCCCTTCCGCACTCACAAACATGATGCACGAGATCGCTGATGGATCTGGACACCAGAGTGAGTTCAATTTCGGTACCTCTGCTCATTCCGAGTTCAGTTATGCTGATCAAAAGTTCTCCCTTCTTCTTGTCCTTTCTTCTTCTCCCTTCGTCTTCTCCTTTCTGCTTCTCCTTACTGCTGTGCTCGGTGGTCTTTGTTCTTCTTCTTCATCTTTCTTGGTGAATCAGCCGATGCCCTCGCAATTGGTAAATACAATGGTGAGTCTCTGCTTCCTGGTTTTCTTGACCACTCGCTAACACACTCTCGACTTCTCTAGCGGGTCCCTCCGCTGCCGCAGCCGTCAAAGCCATCTCGAACCACCCTTCCCAGGAGACCGGCTTTCAACTTCTCAAAGCTGTCCCTCCTCTTCCTACTCCTCTTCCTTTTTCTCTTCCTACTCCTCTTCCTACTCCTCCCGGTTTCTACGCGAAGCAATACCGCGCCTCTCGAGCACACCTGCGCGATCTTGAACGCCGACAACTGGCGGAGAAGGAGGAGGCTTTGACGACGAGGATCAGAGAGGAGGTTGCAGGGGAATCCAAGAAAAGAACTGCTAGTCATGAGAGAGAAGCGAGGGCATGGGAAGAAGAGAAGATCGACTTAAAGGGTCAGTTGGAAAAGGAGAGGGAGAGGAGTGAGAAGCTCGAGAAAGAGAAGTTGGAGTTGGAAGTTCGTTTGAAAAAGGTGAAGGCTCAGTCGAAGAAGGTGGAGGGAGAGAAGAAAGACTCGCAGAGGGTACAGGGTTCCGAGCTGGAGAAGATGGGGAAGAAACCCAAGGACGTATTCGACGAGCTCAAGGAGGAGCTTGAACGCATTGGATAACGCAAAGTAGAGTAGACTTCCCTCGACACTTCAAGCTTTTCCCTTCCTCTTTCCCGCTCCCTCTTCCTCCTCATTCGTTTGCCTTCTCTTGCAGCTATACTTTGTCGTCGTTGTGCCCTATCCGAACTGAAAACTTTTGTGCATTTTCCGAATCTTTCGTTCTTGTTTTCCGTGGACAAGAGTCGTGGCTAGTCCGTGCCGTGTGGTCTTGTAGTCGAAGATGATCGAGTGTGCTGTCGCGTCGTCTGCAAACCGAGGGGAAGTGAGAAGAACCCGAGGACGTCGTTCAAGTTTAAACGTCCTTCGACCTCGTTTCATCCTGACTGCTCGACCCGCACTCTCGGTAGACTAAAACAAGAACTAGCCTGGATCAACCTGGAATCGGTCTGGTGAGTTCTCGCTCGCTCGCTGAGCGAGTATGACCTTGGATCGAAAGATAACGGAATCTCGAAGGGAAGGCATCGCGGAGAGCTAAGGGAGCGCGATGGAAGTGTGCTGTGATGGAGTGGACTACTATGCTCAGTGTGGAGCTCGTTCTTCAAGTCCTTCGACCTCCTCAAGCCGTTTCTTCCCCCACCACTTCTTCGGAACCCTTCCATGCCTTGATGACTGACCTCGATTGCCTTGTAGTCCAGTATGCAGCATCCAGAATCAATTCCCTCGACCTCCACTTCTCAACCTGAATCGGATTCTACGAAACCGACTTTGACCTCTTCACCAATTCCCTCTCGCTTCTCGTCTCCGCAACTCTATCGTTCTCGAAGAACTCCTCCGTCAGGCTCTCGTCAGACAGCTCAGCGCAAGGACCCTCGTACGGCAAGAAGATTGAGCTTCGGAACTGGCGGAGGATCGCACGACAACGAACAAGGAGGAGGAGGAGGAGATTTCAGTTTTGCTCCCGTCCCTCCCTTCAACCTCAAAGCGCTACAAGACAGTCTGGAAGCAATAGAAGCGGAGGGAGGCAAGTCACGAGCGGCAAGTCGAGCCGAGTCAGGAAGTAGGAGAATCGCTGGATTGCCTCAAACCAAGAATGCGAAATCGAAAACTGATATCATGGTAAGCAATGTCTCCCTCATGCGAGAGAAACGATGTTCATCTTCTCTAACTCACGTTTTCCCGCTGTTAGGACTTGCCCGATGAACTTTTATTGAAGATCTTCGCAAACCGTCAGTCTTCGATTAAAGGTGTCTTCCTTGTTCTGAGAATTGAACTGACGAGAGGAAGGCGTCTACAGTCAACGACGAACAAGGTTTCCGTCCGGTGGCTCCGATGGAATGGTACAGCCCGCCTCTTCGAATTGCGCTTGTTTGCAAAAGGTGGTTACCTGTGAGTAACGCTCTTCCTCAGTGCCTGTTGTTCTAGGCTGACGAACATCGTCGATACAGGTCGCCCAATCACTATTCTATCGCAGTATCCGTATCCATCACCTTTCGAGGATATCGCTACTCCACCGAACCTTCGCCGCTACCTCTCTCTCCTTGGCCGTTCGACACCTCACAATCAACCTCCCTTACACCACTCTATCGGGACTATCACTTCCACTCTCCTCACTACAAGCTGTATCGCGCACTCTGCCTCGCGAAGCTGATAGCGACAGCGATTCGTCCCAACTTCGTCGAAAGGACAAGAAAATTCGAGACCCTTTGACGGCGCAAGATCAGCTCAGAGGTCTCTTCCAGAGCTGCTCTCAATTACTGTCCCTCGAGATCTCTGGAATCGACCCACGCCTACTCTTCTCTTCCTTTACCACCAGTTCTTCCCTTCAGCATCTTCATCACCTTCGATTGTCGACGGTTTCGAAGCTCTCCCTCAAAGGTGGATTCGAATCGCCAGTACTCACATCGATGGTACTTCGCAATGCTCTTCTCGCCCTCACCGGACTTCGATCACTCACCCTCAAAGCCTATGTTTCCGATTTCGCACTTCCCCTCGACTTTGCCCCGACTCGAACCAATGGAGGATCTCCAGCTCGTCCTCTACCCATGAGAGCTAGGGCGCTGCTCAAGATCAAGAGGATCGTCATTGTCGAATCGGCTATGAGTTCGAATGATCTGGAAACGCTACTGAGGCAGATGCAAAGAGGGAGCGTCGAGGAATTGGTGATCAAAGACAGTTACGACGGGAAGTTGGCGGAAGCGAGGCGAAGGGAAGGGAAATATGCGGGAACAACGATCGAGGGATTGTCAGAGAAGAGAGTGGGAGAATTGGTGAAGGGAAGTCTGAGATCACTGAAGGCGACACTACACAACTATCCACTCGCGAGAGATGCTCTCTCAGCAGCGCAAACATCCTCTCCTCCTCCTCCACCTCGTCGACCTTTACCTGGCCAACCAGCTCCTCGAGATCCCGCTCATATCCTCGACCGTTTCGTATCGACTTGCGAAACACTTCAGGTACTCGATCTAGGAGGCTCACTCGTCACGTCCTTTCTGCTTCTCCCATTATCGAGCCACTCTTCCGCCGAAGGTCTTCTCCTCCCATCGACGGTCCGACATCTGACGATCAGAGCTTGCCCTTCCCTTACTCCTACCGTCGTCTTATCGTTCCTCGATTACTTGAGGCGAGAACGACGAAACCTTCATTCCCCTTCCGCTCCCGACCGACGCTTCGACTCCCATCCTTCCCGATTGTCAACTTTGAGCGTTTTCGGAGGGAGTGAATCAGGGTGGAAGAATCCTGTCAAAGCTTGGGAGGTACAGAAGGCTTGTTGGGATTCAGGAGTTGTCTGGCAAGGCGGAGGAGGGCAATCGAGGGAAACCGATGAAAAGGGATGGTGAAGAAAAAGGAGAAGATCGTAGTTTTGTTCGTTTTTCCCTTGGAAGTTTTACTTTCCGACGGCATCAAGACAGCTCGCAATAAAGTGCGAAGAGCTGCGATGAACAGATAGACCCAAAATGAATTGACAAAAGAACGACGTCTATGCTTTTACTACTTTGCCCCATAACGGCAGTGATTTTCTATTCCGACAAGCTCCCACCGAGCGAGACGGAAGTGGTGTGTGAGAGAGAGAGAAGGTAAGGTAAGGTATTAATGAGGATGAGAGAAGGGGTATGATTGAGTTTACTTGGAGAAGGGAAGACGAAGAGCGAATCGGCTCGACGATTTGGGTGAAACAGACTCGTCGAACTTGCCATCTTCTGCGTTCTCGACCTCCTTGAGAGTTTGGTCGTCCGTGAGCTTGACCCATTGGAGGCAAAGTGCGAGGAGAAGTCCAACAACGGCGAGACAAGTACCGGTGATTGAGAGAACGCGCTGTAGGAGAAGAGCAAAGAGCGTCAATACACGGGAGAAGACACAGAAGAACAATCACCGAAAGGGACTCACTTGAGTCTCTCCGTGAGCACGAGCCATAGCCTCTCGTACGGCAGTACCAGGAGGGTAAGTCTTGAGAAGTCCGATAGGGTTAGCGTAAGCTTTGGCAGCGATAGCAGGGTCGGCGATGTAAGCGTTCATCTTTGCTGGGACGAGGTTGGTCCAGATACCTCCTCCGATAGCTGATCCGACACCTTGAGAGAGGTAGAAGACGACGAGGTAACTGGCAGTGATGGCACCGAGATCTGTAGCGGACGATCGAACGAATGAGTCAGTCATTGCTCAAGAAGGAGTCGAGCGGCCTGTCGAAAACTCACGTTCGTGCTTGGTGACGGATTGAATGCAAGCTTGAAGAGGGAAACTGATAGCTCCGACACCGAGACCACGAACGACTTGGACAGCGGCGAGATCTCCTTGCGATGCTCCAGCTCCTCGGTAACGGATCATGAGACCGAATGCGAGAATCTCGACACAGAATCCGTAGATGACGATAGGTTTGAGGTAACGAAGGTAGCGAGCGACGATTCCCGAGAAGGCGGCAGTGAGGGTCGAGACGAATCCAGCGAGCGAAGTGATACGAGTTGCTGAAAGAGTGGTTTGATCGGCAGCGACGAGGAGGTAGGTGTAGCTGCGAACAAACAAACTGAGTCAGCAAAGATACGAAGGAGCATTGAGATCTCACGAGAACTCACAAGTAGGATCCGATGACTCCACCAGCTGCGGGGTGGACAATCGCGATGAGGAAGCAGACGACGACGGTGCGGTTGGTGAGGAGGGTGAAGGGAATCAAAGGGTGACGAGCGACGAATCTTTCCCAAAGTCCGAATGCGACGACACAGACTCCTCCAACCGTAAGGAGCGCAATACAGTGCGCGTCACTCCAGTGAGATCCCTTTCCGTTGGCGATGGTGACAGTGACGAGAATCATACCGAAACCGGCGACGAAGAGGAGAAGTCCGAAGAGATCGAGTTGCCAGAATATGGATTGAGTCTTTTGCCAGAGAGTGCGTCGAGGGCGGTGAGATTCGTCGTGCTTGGTCGAGAAGACCGACTTGACCTTGTCACCGACCGAACGTTGAGGAGTTTGTTCGACGTCTCCTTCCTCCTTCTTTGATTTGCGCATTCCGATTCCGAGAGTGAGCATGACTGGGATCGTGAGAACAGGAGTCATGATGGCAAACATTCCTAAAGCGAGTGATCGAGATTGAGGGTGAGCAAACGAGCAGCAGGAGCAAAACGCAGGAGAGAAAGAAAAGAAAGCTCACCCATTCCCCATCTCCATCGACTAGCGGTCTCGTTGGCAGCACCGAGGATCGATTGAGTAACGTTTCCGCTGATCCAGACGTTGATGACACCGGGAATCGAGGGGAAGATGGACCAGAAGAGACGGTTGCGAAGGGAAGAAATATCGGCGATGATGATGTTTTGTAGCAAGAACAATCCAGTGATACCGAGGCTAGATACGAGAGGCAGTGTCAGTCTCGGTGCTGCGAAAGGGGAGAAAGGGGAGATCGACACGGCGAGAATGGGAAAGCTCGCAAGATCGAGAGAAAGTCTCAACTGACATGTAGATACTGTTTCCGACGGCGTAAGCGTAGATGGATGGTGCAGCCGCAGCGATGGCTCTCCCTACTGCGTAGAGTACCATGCATAGGAAGTAAGCCTCAAGACGACCGAAGTAATCGGCAATCTTAGCGATGGGAGGCTGCGACACGGCCTGTATGACAGTACGAGGTACGTTAGTAAGGGAAAGGGAGCGACGTTGCGACGAGCGACGGCGACGGCGGCGAGAAAGGAGCGAAGTGATAGTGGAGGAATGAGAGAGGAGGAAGCGAAACTAACTTGGAAAACTGATTTGATACTGCTGATGGTGGTAAGGGTGGAATGAGCGGAGAATGATACGGAAGTAGCAGCAGTGATGTATGAGCTCGTCGTGTATTGATCTCTGTTCAAATCGGCGACGACCGGTTAGCTCGAAACAGCGACGGAGAAAAAGAGGAACTATCGGAACTTACAAACTCATCACATAGGCCAAGACGGTGAAAGCGGTATAGAGACAGATGCGATACTTGGTCGACATCCTCTTGTTCAACTGCTCCATCTGCCTGACTCCCTTGGAGACAGGCTCGACGACAACGGAGGGTTCCGGCGAGTTGAAATCATCATGCTTCTCCATGTCATCTGTGTGTGAGGATGATGATGTACGTTGTGGTGAGGTAGCCATGTCGAAATGGGCGATGGACGAGGAGAGATTGGAAGAGATCAGATGGGAGAGGATAAGATGGGAAGAAGAGAGGAGGGAGCTTGAAAAAAAAGAGGGCCACTCGTCTGATAAAATCTTTTTCGTGATCCAGCGATGGTAGTGCCGAGCCCGCATTGAGAGCCGACGCTAGAAATCCTTTCCTTCCGAAAACCTGGAGTTGAAAAGTGCCTTGAAAAACCTTCGCAAGCTCCTGCTTCATTGCGAAAGTCCTGCTACTGCTTCCTGCTACCAAGCTGCTCATCTCAGCTCAAGTCATGGGTGCGCTAGGGCGAAGAGTCACTCACTCTTCGAGTGAAACTTACGTCAACGAAGCTTAAAATTACGCAACGGAGTCAAAATTGATTCAATTGCCGCCTGAAAATGACATTTTTCACGGATGCGAGGAAAGGGTGAGACACGGATCAAACCGCTGAAATCTAATCCGACAAAGCCAAGCTTTGGGAGTCAGCGAGCACATTTCGCGAAGACACGAGAAAGTTTCCGAACTTCCCTTCTTTCTGCAAGGAGAGCCTGGCTACGATGCCACGCGCAACTGAGTCAATCCGGAGACAATCCGGAGAGGCAGGGAATGGCGAGAGCCCGATTTCTGCCGAGTCCAGGGAGTTCAGGGTTTCCAGTAGTATTTGTCACTCGAGCTGCTGGAGTAGCCCGGCTGTCCTCTTGAGACCGCCTCCTCCGTCGCCATCCCTCCGACATCACGAGCTGCCGCCATTCGAAGGATGTTGTGTACTGGAGTAATAGCGACTTGAATGAGAAAAGTTGAGGCTCAATCTTGCGAATGCGCAAGCTGGATATGCGCTCTTCGTGATGGAGCTCGTCTGCAGCCTGCGAATCAGTCGCATAGGCGGTACAAATTCGTTCGAAGGCCTTTCCAGAGTTGAAACGTTGAGGACGAGTTGTTGGCGACGAAACTGCCTCGAGCTCGATTTGCGAAGAGACTGGAACCGAGTTCGAACCGGTTCACGTTTCGCTGAGAGTAAATTGAGGCGGATCAGAGTGTGTTGAGTAGTGATCTGTATCCGCCAAATGCGAACACAGGCGGGGAAAATGCCATTTTATCCTCAAGCGACGAGATTGTGCCACATCCTCAGAAGCCTTCAATTTACCTTTTAAAGTATAGCTCCATAGCTATCAAAAGGCTCGGTAGGCCTTTGGGACACTGCTTGTCGTCGCGAGCGTCAATGATGGGAAGAGAGATCGACTGTTTTCGAAAACTGACGAAGCAGGCATTTGCGAAGGAGAGAGGCAGACATTCGAAGCGATTAAGACTAGTCATTCTGCTGAGCAAGTCAAGCCTGTTCGAACAGAGTGAGACGTAGGGGCGAACGAAGAGAGATACTTTTTTTTTGGCTTTCATCTCGATTCAACTCTACAGACGACTCAGAGCGACACAATCGATGCCTGGGATCAAGGTATCGCCGAACAAGGCAGCGCAGTCACCCAAGAAGAGTCCGAAACAGAAGGGAAAGCAAGTTCAGTCTCCAACTTCTTCCAAATCTCCATCAAAACAGCAACTACAACCTTCAGAGCAAGCTGAACAAGACGATAATGAACTGTTATCCCTCGCCAACCTAGTCGCTCAGAATGCGCACCTCCTGGTGAGAGGGAGAGGAGATGCAGCTTTGGAAAATCAAGCAAGACAAGTAGTCAAATATAGCTTCGATAGAGGTGAGCACTCTCTCAAAGCATTCCCATGACCGAGTATAGGTACTAACACCTAACTCACAACTCGACAGCACTCGAATCGGAAGCTTCCTCTTTCCCTCATCTCTCCGCTCTGCTCGCCTCTCTTACTCCTTCCTCCGGTCCAACAACTCGCTCGGCAGCTCGCGCTACACCAGAGGAGTCTACCGAGCCCGACTTTGAACTTACCGAGACACCGATTCCCGAATTGACGATCGACGAAGGAATGGATGCTGAAATGGTTTGGGAACAGATGGAGTTGCGAGGACAGACTGTTGATCGCATGATGGAAGAGATGTTTGGTCAAGAGGAAGAGGAGGAAGACGAAAATGAGGATGGTATGTTCGATGATGAAGGGAGTGAAGAAAACGAGATGGAGGGATACGATATGACTGCAGAGAGCGAGAGTGAGAACGACGACTTCGATGGTGGAGAAGAGGGAGAATCTGGAGAAGCCGCAGAAGCCGAGTACTACCGTCGATTAGGCGAAGGCAAGGAGGAAGGTCTCGGTAGCGAAGATCCGTTACTCGATCTGAATGAGGATGAGGAGGGTTCGACATCAGAGGGAGATGACCAAGATCCAGCGGAGGATGTTCTCGCAGACGAGCAGAAAGGTCTGAGTCTCGAGAACTTTGATGGAGAAGGCAAAGGAAAGCGCGCACGACCAACAAAACGGTTAGTCCCTTCGCTCTTTCCCCCCCTTCAAACTTCGTATCTTCGTATCTGACCCACCATCTACCATCGCCTTGTAGCTCGACCGGTCCTCCTTCCGCTGTCGACGACGACTTTTTCTCACTACAAGATTTCCATGCCGCTGCCGACGAGGGAGAATTCGAAATGGCCAAGATGGTCAAGGGTGAGAGTGACGACGAAGACAGTGAAGGGGAAGAGGATGGAGGTATCGATTTGTTTGCGTCAATCGGTGAGAGTGAAGATGAGGATGCGGAGGAGGAAGAGGGGGACCTCGATGCTGGAGGTACGTTTTATCAGAAGGTATTCTCGTTGATTTGTTGATCGAGAGCTGACGCTCTTTCACGGATCTCTGCTCAGGCGTAATGTACAAAGACTTCTTCGATCCTCCACAACGACCACTCAAGAAATCAAAACCTACTCCTTCGACTTCAAAAGCTAAATCTGACCCCAAACCCGCTCCTTCCGACAAACCCGCCAAACGAGGGGTACGATTCTCGGAATCTGTCAAAGTCAAAACGATTCCTTCTCGTCATGACATCAAGATGGAATTGAAGAAGGGAAAGGGCAAAGCTATGACTGAGGAAGAACTCGAGGAAGAGGTTACGAAAGAGCTGGTCGCTGCGAGCAGTGACGAAGAGGATGAAGGGGAATTAGACGAGGAGATGAGCTTTGAAGATGGAGACGAGGAAGAGTTGAGTTTACTGGATAATGAGGATTTGATGGATGAAGATGAAGGTGAGAGTGAGCAAGGTAGCGATGGGGGTAGCGATGGCATAGAGGAAGGGCAGGAAGCTATCGAGCGATTCAAGTCGGAGCTGTTTGATGACGAGGATGAAGAACGAGAAGATTCGAAGAGTGCGTTCTCTCTCTCTTCCTCTCAGGTTCGATTGAACGAGTCACTGAACGATCTCGCGACGTACAGCCAAGAACCTCTCAAAGTATGAACGACGACTGCTCGCACTTTCAGATCAAATCGCCGCTTTGGAACAACAAAACGTCGGACCGAAAGATTGGGCAACACTCGGAGAAGCTCAAAGTCGAGATCGACCCACGAACTCGCTACTCGACGAGGATCTCGAGTTCGAACGAATGGGCAAGTCTGCACCTGTCGTGACGGAGGAGACGACGAAGAGTATCGAAGACTTGATCAAACAGAGGATTCTCGACGTAAGCATCTCTCTCACGTCTCTTGCCTCGACTCAGCTCATCATTCTTTATATGAACAGAACAACTTTGACGATGTTGAGCGAAGGAGAGCGGTCGATCCAAACGCATTCCTGCCGTCTCGCTACCTCGAGCTTCAAGACAGTCAATCGCAGAAATCGCTCGCCGAGATCTATGCTGAAGATTACGAGAAGTCTCGAGAGAAGGAGAGTGGAAGGAAGGTCACGAACGAACTCGACAAAGACCTCGAGAAGAAACACGCCGAGATCGAAGAGCTGTTCGAAGAACTCGCTGGGAAACTCGATGCTTTGTCGAATGCTCGATTCACGCCGAAAGCTGTACGTGTCCCTCTCACACTGCTAGACTACTGCACTTTACTGACGAATCGACCCTCGAAATCAGCCCAAAGCATCGATCGAAACCGTTTCGAATCTCCCGTCAATCTCGATGGAATCCGCTCTTCCCACTACGAACTCGGCTTCTACTCTCCTCGCACCGGAAGAAGTCTACACTGCGGCGAAGCAACTCACCGCATCGGACAAATCTACTCTTACTCCCGCTCAAAAGAAGACACTGCGACAGAAGGAACGAACCGAGAGGAAATCGGTTCACGACAAGGTCGACAGGATCAAGGATGCCAAACTCAAAAAGCGAGGTATCAAGGGAGAGAAGGAGAGGGCGAGGGAACAGCTCGTTGGAACAAAGGGAGTCACGGTCATTGGAAAGGGAGGAAAGGAGGAGAAAGGTTCGAAGAAACGGAAACGAGGAGAAGGAGATGGAAACACGGCGAACCCTACGAGTGTCGGACTCAAGCTGTAGATTGGGCCTGTTTGTTCTTCTTTCGCTCCCGTTCACTCTTGCTACACTTCGCATTGCATTTCTCTTCTCTTTCGTCTTTTTCGGGTCGTCTCATATTCCTTTTACGCTCGGGAGATGAGGCTAGCGTTTGCCCTTCTCGTGCGAAATGGACTGTCGTTCGCGTCACACAGGAAGGAGTGCTCTATCGCTGGTGGCAGAAAATGTGAAATGTGAAGAAACGCTCGCAAGCGATTGATTGCAGCATCATTAGGATCTCAAGGCCAGAGTCCTTCAATCTACGACGAATTCTCGTCCTGCATCTTCACCCTACACTCTTCGTTGCTGCTTTCTCCCTCTTCCCATTTCGCTGCTGCGCTTTCGAACCATTTCTCCAGTAGTTTCCGCTCATCTTGGTCCCGGATTTCGGTCGACGTTCATGGACCGTAAGACGTGGCACTCGGCTTGTGATAGATGGCGAAGTTGTGCTTGAAGCAGTCGAAGCAGATGTCGGAAATTGCGAGTAGCGAGAGTCGACCACTTGGCGAGAATTCAACGTATCCCCTCTGTTGGACAATCATCATTCTCATTCCTTGTACACTGCTCTCCTCTCTCGCTCATCCAATTGTGCCTCCATCCAAGATTCAAGTGACGCGTTGTCTCCCTTTTTTCCACTTGATCACCATTCTCTGTAGTGACCAGCCCGTATCAAACACTCTGTCCCGTTTGATTCCCTTGCTCCCCATTTGCTGCCATCATAAAGTTGCTTGGAATTGAAGTAGTGAAGGTTTAGAAGCTTGGACAAAGGCGAGGAGGAGAGGGTGAACAATCGGAGCTGGAATCGAAGTGAGCTTGGCGGGAACTGAAAGAGGACAGGTAGAGTAGGCTGAGAGAGTAAGGTGAATGGACGAGAGAGAGATAGAGAGTAGAGTTGATGAGATTGGAATTTGAGGAATTTTAGGAGGGAAAAAACCGAGCGCTCCAATCTCTCCCTTCTCTCTTCGTTGCAGAGGACTTTCTTGTAGCCATGGGGTATGTACAGCTGTACTAAATACTACGAGTAGTACCTATGCTGACCTGTTCTCCTCTCCTCTCTCCAAATTCTGATCCACAAATCTTCCACTTCTTCTCAATCCAAATATCAACTCATCAACTACTACCAACTCACTCTGCTTACTCATTGGATGAATGGATATAAAGATTCGCACACAACAAGTATGTACATGCTCGAATCGATCCTCTATAGATTGAGAGGAGGCGAATGGAGAGACATGCTAATTTACCCTTTCCCTGTCAAACAGCGTTCTCCACAGGAATCATTTCCGCAAGGATTGGCAATCCCGTGTCAAGACCTGGTTCGATCAACCCGGCAAGAAGCACTCTCGCCGCCTCCATCGCCAGGCAAAGGCCGTCAAGGCTGGACTCCGCCCTACTGAGCTCCTCCGACCCGCCGTTCGATGCCCTACTCAGCGTTACAACATGAAGCTCCGTGCTGGTCGTGGATTCACCAAGCAAGAGCTCGCTGCTGCCGGTGTTCGTCGCAAGGAGGCTCTCTCTCTCGGTATCCCCGTCGACCACCGTCGCCGCAACGCTTCCGAGGAGGGTCTCAAGATCAACGTTGAGCGTCTCCAAGCTTACAAGGGACGTCTCGTTGTCTTCCCCAAGAAGGCTGGTAAGGTCAAGAAGGGAGATACCGAGGTAAGTGGTTCATCTCAAAGCACAGTCTCTAGTCTGTACTCATCAGTCTCTCTCGTTCTATTCTATACTTCCAATCTATCAATGTATCAACTCGCCCTCTCGACGATGCACCAAATCATTCGCCGACTCTACATAACTACACCACTCGACTACCACTCTCCCTCGAATTCTCCTCCATTCTATCCAACCCTCTCCTCCCTGTTCCTCTCTCTCCCTCTTCGATCATACAGGGTGCCGACAAGTCCACCGAGCGTGTCTCCAAGGTCTCCACCGCTTTCCCCATCCCCGCCGGTATCACCAACGAAGAGCCCCGCGAGATCACTTCGGACGAGAAGGACTTCTCTGCTTTCCGTGCTCTCCGTGTTGCCCGTTCGGATGCTCGTCTCGTTGGTGTACGTGCCGAGAGGAAGAAGAAGGCTGAGGAGGAGGAGGCTGCCAAGAAGAAGGTGAGTTGAAACTACTAGACAATTCTCTCTCACGACGAAACTGATCCATGGTCTCGTTCTTTATAGTAAACGGTGTGATTCGCTCTCCCCCGTTTGGTTTCCCCTTTTGTGTTGCTTACTACCCCCCAAATCCCTATTGCAACTTGAGTGTGGTTGTTTTCGGACAAAATTCAAAATTCCTAATTCTCTTGCTTTTGTGGCCGTCTTTTCTCGTCGGAACGAGAGTATCGTCGAGCTGTATAGTTCAGATTCCTTCAGTCAAGAGGCAGAGCGCGAAATTTACGAGTTTCGCTCTTTCAACTTGATCACAATGTCGGCTTTTGCATCTTCGCCTTCGAGATCCTTTACGACTTCAGCTGGAGATGTCGCCGCTTTAAGTTACGAGCCTCTAGATCCGGCTTCGATAGAAGCTAGTATGAGGAGTGCAAAGTCGGGAGCTGTCAATCAATTCGTGAGTCCCCTGACTCGCGATTCCCTCTGTAGGTGTGCGAAGCTGATGTGAGAGTGGAGAACTAGGTCGGTTACACCAGAGACAACTTTCAAGGTGCGTTAGATTGCTCTCTTTCTCGATCCAACCTCGATCATCCAACTTGGTTGCTTATCGCTCTCCTCCCACAGGACGTCAAGTGACTCGTCTCGAATATGAAGCATATGTACCTCTCGCTCTCAAGGCAATGGTTTCGATACTTGAAGAAGCGAGAAATCTTCCACCACCACCTCCTCTCGAAGGTTCTCATCCTTGTTGTCCACCTCCCTCGTCGAATCTCTCGATCACTCCCACATCTCAGACGACACGCCAACCCCTCCACGACCCCCACGATGCGACCTCTGAACTCACACCAGGCGACATTCCCAAAATCGAAATCAACCGAATCTATCTCTCGCACCTCCTCGGCCCTTCACCTCCTCTCAACCCATCTATCGTGATCAGTGTCGCGTCACCTCATCGTCGAGAAGCTTTCTGGCTCACGGAATGGTTACTCGAACGAGTGAAAGAACGGGTACCAGTTTGGAAACGAGAATATTACGCAGACGCCGATGAAGCTTTCATTGGACGGGATGGGGAGGGAATCGAAGGGAGAGGAGGCAGAAGTAGGGACGGGAGTGGGGGGGAAGGAGAGACTGAGGAAGGAAGGTGGAAAGAGAACTTTAAAGCGGAAAAAGTCGTTAGAATCGAGAAGCTACCTTGATGAGGGTTCGTGGGTGAATCTTGGGACGTGGCCTAAGCATCGATTTGTGACGAAGCTACCGTCGTAGTACCTGTGTCTATTCGGAGGAGGATCACCGATGGAAGACGGTTTCGAACCACGACGATTTGCTCGCGACTTGAGAAACGATTCGACCTGGACCGTGTCGATTCCCTCGTCTCGGCGACCGCACATCGGACAGCTTCTCATTCATGATCAGTCGAGGGCAATGATGGACTTTGATGACTTGTTTTCGCTCGTAAACTTCCTCGTGACTTTAAATTAGCGATCCTGCATATTCCCGGTTTCGATGACTTCCAGCGATAGATTCGTAGTACCATGCATTGTAGCCATAAGTCAAGATGAATTCGTTGTTGCGAAACTTGAGAGATGCTAATTTTTTTAGCGACTTTGCGAAAAGTTTTGGGCAACCGTTCAGCGACCCGCCTCTTTCGTCCAGCCACCTTCAGAGAATTCCGAAAGATATATGCTTCGGGCGCCCCTGTACTTTCGCTCCTGCTCCTGCTTTTGCTTCTCCACTCTCCCTCTTCGCTTCAGTCGTCCTCCTCTCTTTGCCCTTTCTACCTCTCGGCTCTATATACCAGACATCCATCACTTGACGACTAGCTCAGCTATTAACGACAACGTTCACGACCACCTAAACTCGACCCTTTTAGCTCCGTCACATTTCAGTCAAGCCACCTTTTTTCATCGCATTTCCTGTGATACAGTGCGTCTCCCTCTATCCCATGCTCTCTCTGCAACGGATAGCTCATGCTATCGCAACAGTAACGCATCCTTAGACTCAAGGAACCCTTCAAGATGCCTTCGACCTCATCTCGCACCACTCGTTCCTCAGCTGCGATCCGATTCCCTTCTTTCAAGAACGCGCTAGCGACTACTCCCAAGTCTTCTTCTTCCTCCTCCACCTCCTCGAAACCCGATGCGATCACCCTCCTCTTTCGCCGAGAAGTCCAGTCTCTCCTTTCGACTCCCCCTACTCTCCCTTCTCACATTCCCGCCAACACTCCCGTCGAAGTCGTAGCATGCGTCGAACGTCTCTCACTCTCCGGCATTCAACAGAGTGTGCAACTGTGTCAAGCAGGAGAAGAAACTTGGGTGACGAGAACCGAAGGTGCTAGACAATACTTCCCTCGGGCAGGGAGAGTTCAAAAGAGGTTGAGGGGAACCGAGGAGATGGAACAAGAAGATGAGGAACAGATGGACGAAGAGGTCGCTGTCGAATCACCAACGAGGAAGAAGAAATCGAAGAAGAGCCACTCTAGTCGACAAGACCTCGAAACTCCCGACAACGACCGAGGCCGAGGAATCGCCACTTCTACTTCGTCCACCTCAAAACGGAACATTCTCGCAGCTCCCGAGAAGAAGAAGAAACATCGCAAGTCTCGACAAGCACTCTCAGGAGACGGTGGCAACTCGGATGACGGAGCTTCAACCGAGACTGAACAGTCCTATCTCGGTCGTACGCGCAGTGGTCGATCTCCAGCTATGTTGACGTCGATCGGAGAAGAAGGAGAGGATGCAGCACATTTGGGAAGAGGTCAAAGGAGATGTATTGGACGACGTACCCCTCAAGCTTCTACTTCCGAAGGAGAGGGATTGGTCAAGGTTAAACATGAGGAAAGCGATGACTTGGCAAGTCTCTGCGGAGGGGTCGGAGGATTAGAATTCAGGAGTACCGTCGATCCTGGTGAGTTTCCACACTCAGCCTGACAACACTGATGTTTCGACGTAACTGCTGCTGACGATCATCTCTACAGAATCGGAATGCGAAGGATCTTCTGTCGTCGATGATCAAGATCGCAAGGGCAAAGGCAAAGCTCGTGCTTGATCTTGAGGAAGTTTGGTTTGGAGTTGTCGGATCGTTTTTATTCTCATCCTTTGTCCTTTGTTCCTCAGCATTCCTTTCACGATCTGTAGCTTCATACCTTCTTTACGACGGGGTTTTCTTTATTCGCTTGCACTTGTATCCAGTTTTGTCATTTCCTCAAAGTTGCGAAATTGCGAGATTGCGAGTCGAAGAGAAATCTATGCCTCTCTCCTCATCCAGCGGCACTACTCTCATCGCTTCGTCCCGTTGTATCGACCTTTCTGATTTCCTGCAGAGTCGGTCCTCGCTCGTCTAGACGGTGAAACTTTCTCATCACTTTCACTCAACTCCCTCGACCTCCTCCCCCTCAAACATCTCGAGTCTGCAACCTCTCCAAGCTCAACTAGCGTGGGTAATAGGATATGGCGTCATCCAGACTCAAGCGCAAGGTGGAAGTTGGAGATCAAGGAGAGTTTGGCAACTTGACAGAGAACTTTGTCAGCGTCGGGACTCCATTACCTGCACTCACTGAGAACAAGAAGGACAAGAATGAATTCAAACCAGTATGGCAGCAAGAAGTTTACGACGATCAAGGGAGGTGAGTTGGAATCGACCATTTGAATCATTCTCGGTAAACTAGAGTTGACTGAGATGCGATCACAGGCGGAGATTACACGGAGCGTTCACAGGAGGGTTCAGTGCTGGATACTATAACACCGTCGGATCGAAAGAAGGTGAGCAATTCCCGAACTCTGTTCCTCAATTTATGCTTTCGCAAGAGACTGACTTGAACTCTTCCAACAGGTTGGGCTCCCTCTACGTTCAAGTCGTCTAGGAGTGAACGTGCAAGTAACGTCAAGCCGAGCGTGGCGGACGCTGCGAAACAGTTCATGGACGAAGAAGTGCGTTTAGTTCGACTTTCTTCGCTTCGCTCACAAATCGACTGACCTTATCTCACCTCCTGCCTTACAGGATCTCGCTGAACTCGCTGCATCAAGAACTCTCGAAACTAATCAAGCTTACAACTCTACCTCGAGACCCGTCGCTGCAACTCCGATAGCCGATTATGACCCTCTTCTAGGACATTTCGGCTCGAGCACTCCTGCAACTCCTTCGCTGAACGCTACTTCCACACCAGCACCCGACGACATACTATCCTCACTCGTTCAACCATCTTCAGCTCGAATCGGTCTCAAGTTGATGCGACAAATGGGTTGGAGAGATGGACAAGGAGTTGGACCTCGTATTTCTTACGCTCGACGCAAGGAACAAGCCATCGAGATCGGCGTGAAACTTTCAGAAGAGGATCAAGATGGTGGTGAGGAGGCAGAGAAACACCTTTACGCACCGCTCGATCGCCCACTACATCTCGTTCAAGGGAACAGCGCGTCAACGGAAAAGGGTTGGGGTCTCGGTTATCAGCCTGGATTAACTCTCAATGCGCAACTCGGAGGGAAGCAAGGGATGGATAAAGGTGCTAGCACGAGCTCTGGAGCTTATCGAGTCGACGAAGATCCGTATGGCGAGGACGAAGGAGGAAGGTCGAGCGAAGGAAGAGGCTTCTACACTGGCATGAACGATCTCGGTGATGATGGAGATGATGATTACCGGATAGCTACTAGTGGCAAAAAGACGATGGTCAACAAGGTGAGTCTCGAGAGTCGAACAATCTCGACAGAACGACTTTTGAGGCGCTGATTCGCTTTTCTTGGACTCTCTTCGACAGGCGTCGATTCGCTCCAGTTCGACACAAGCGTTTCACGACGGAACACCGGTACTGCCAGAGTTCAGGCTCGTGACAGAAGGCAGCAATGTCGCGTCGACGTGAGTCGATTTTGCAGTCTTTACTCCTCTCCGAAGTCATGCGCTGAGTCAGCCTTTGCCTTACAGGTCCCGCTTACCTCCTACACCCCCCACGGGCTGGCAGCCGAATCCTTCTCGACTGTGGAAGGATCCCAGATCTTCGGACTCGAGTCAAGATGCGAATGGGAAGGGGAAGGGGAAGCAATTAGATGCAGACGAGGTGAGCACGGTATGCAACATGACTGAAGGACACTTTGCTGACTCGGCTCTGTCAACAGCGAGGCGCTCTCCTCGGAGAAAAACTCCCCGAACCGATTCCGAAATCCGTCTTCGATTACCTCTCCGCCAAAAGTCGTGAACGTCTTGCTTCACTGACGGACACGTCTAAGCCCTCCTCAACGATACCTCCCGACTCGATAGCCACTTCGACTCCGGCATCGGCAGAACCAGACGCTCAATTATTCGTTCCTTCGCTCGATCGACCAACTGCTCTCGCCGCTCTGAAAGGTTTCCAACCTTATTCAGCCGCTTCGACTTCTCCCGATCCCGTCAAGCAAGCTCGCTACACTCTGTACCTACAGTATCAAGCTTCGGACGATTCCTCCACAACGACTTCTCCATTCGGGCCTCGGAAACTCCCGAATGGCAAACTCCAAACCGTACAAGAACTCAACCGGGAGCTATCGGAATACTCGCAGAGTGCACGAGTCTTCAAGCCAGTCTCAGGGATGTTGGGGAATCGATTCGAAAGTAGCAAAACTGGATCTCTCGACGCACCCAAAGTCGAACCTGGACTCTATCAACCTCCTTCGAGAACGCAAGCTTCTGCCTCTCTACCTTCTTCCTCTGATTACTACACTTCGACTATCGGTACATCGTCCTCAGCTTCAGAACCGCCAGCTCCGAAACTCTCTCCCGCTCAAATCGCTGCAAGAGAAGGAAACTTTGGTCACCTTACTCGAACTACTTCTCAGTTCCGACCCACCAAGCTCTTGTGCAAACGATTCGGCATTCGAGATCCGTACGAGAATGGGGGAGATGGAGGCACGACCGATGACGCACCGGGAGGAGCGTTCGGAGAAGCGACAAAGACTGGCTGGTCTACCGGTGAAGCCCACAAAACACGTCAACCTATCGGAGAGTCGGCGATGGATCAGATGATGGAGAGTGCAGGGTTCAAGCGGTTTCAAGAGGCTTCAAAGGTGATCAACGAGGACGAACCCGAAATTGCCAAAGGAGCTTTCGAAACCCCGGAGGGAGGCGATAAGACGACTAAGAGAGCCGGAGCGAAGCCTAAACAAACTATCGAGACGGTGGGAATGGGAGATGATGAGACGCAAGGTGAAGAGATAGTTGAGGAGGAAAGAGCTCCGCCGGACATTTTCGCTGCGATCTTTGCAGACAGCGAAGACGAGGATGACGACGCCGATCCGGAGGAGGAGAAAGAGATGCAGGAGGAGGAGGAACCTTCCGGACGACTCGACTCTCTCGAAATCAAGCGATCACCAACAACGACGACAGCTGATCCTCCACCTCCAGCTGCCGACGCTGCAGGACCGAACAGCACCGCCGACGTGGCGGTCCGATCTTCTGAACCATCCTCTCAGCCCCTCTCCCTCGATTCTATCGCTTCCTACAAACCCAGTTTCGTTTCGACCAATTCTCGAACAACAACCTCCGTTCCCGATTCAACTGCCAATCCGCCGAAGAAGAAGAAGAAATCGAAGCGAAAAGTAGCTCTCAGTTTCGATCTCGAAGGAGAAGAGGGAGACGGACCGTTGGGCGGAGAATCTTCGAAGAAGAAGTTGAAGCGGGTGGAAAGTAGTCGAGCGAATCAAGAACGCGGATCGAAGGCTTCGTCTCGGAAGGTAGACATGGAGGACGAGTGGGAGGAAGTCTCAAAGGTTCATCCTTCGATTGCTGAAAGTACTACAGCTCCCACGAAAGCAATCTCGAAGGATGGTAGAATGAAAGCATCCGATTTGTACTGAATGTGAAATGCTTTTTTGCAACAACAAGTCCGATAAATGTTGAGAATAATAATAGCTGATCGAAGAGTACCCTTTCTCCTACTCTCACGCCCATCGACTAGTCTGAGACGATCCTCCTCCTCCTCCCTTGCAACCCTTCTTGACCGTTTCCCATCCATTGCTCTCATCCTTGCCCTTCTCCGATTCTCTTTCCTGCTCCTTCACCTTCTCGGGCATTGTCACTATAACCTTGTCGGCGGTAGACGTCCTCGATCTACCTCCTCTCGATCTCCTCGACTCTCGTCCACCTTCCCTTGGCCCCGTTGGCATTCCACTCAATTTCGCAAATAAAGCAGGACTGGGACCGCTTGTGTTACGCCAGTTCGGTTCGCGAGGACCATTGGAGAGAGGAGCTTGAGGGGTCGAATGCGGTTGTGGTCGAGGTTGCTGATGAGGGGGAGGTTGTTTCGATAGATGCGGTGGAGTAGGAACAGCAGCTGCTCGCGCAGATTCGAATAGTCTTGCTGTAGGTTTCGCAAGTTTGGGCTTGACAGGCTGAGTCGTCGGTGGTGAAACAGAGGAAGCAGGTTTGGTGGATGAAGATTTCTTTCGACGATGCTTTGGTCGATCCAGTACGAAGGAGTCGGATGGGAGAGATGGGGGAAGAGTGAGTGTGTGAATGGGGGGAGCTTCGATGAGGTCAGGGAGAGGTGTAGGATGCGTCGAGAAGGCTTCGATGCCCCAATCGTCGAGATCCGGCAGTTCATCGTCGTTATCCTCTGCCCAGTCGATGTGGTGATGATCTGCATCGATAGAGAAGGAAGGGGAAGACGGGGAAGACGCTGCAACGGATGAAGTCGATGTTTCCGCTGGTGTCGATAGGACTTTCTCTTCGACAGGGCGAGATGCTGCATCGGGAGCCGAACCGAGGTTCGTAGCTACATCTCTCGTCCCTTCGACGGCGCCTCCCTTTGCCTGAGAAGCCTCCCGATCCACGTCTTCCCCTCTTCCTCCTTTCTTGTCTTGTGCTGTGAGAATCCCATCTTTCGCAACCCTCGGGATCTCTACCGGTTCTGGTTCCTCATCACTGTCTCGTGCCCAACGTGACTTGCCTCCGAGCGCAGGTCGTTTTGTTGATCCCGTGGAGCGTTGTGTCGATTTCTGAACTGAGTTCGAGACATTGTCTGTCTGTTGTCGTGAAGTGAGCGAGGCGGAGAGAAGGGAAGGACTCTTGTCGGCGGGATGAGAGGGTAGCAGCGAGACTGACACTGGTTTCTTGGGCGAACTCGATGGGAAGGAGCGAGAGAACGGTGGTGACGAGGAAGAGGATTTCGAAGGGGAACCGGTTCGAAGCTGTGAAAGCATCGCTTCTATTTGGTCGAGAGCTGGGGAGGTTGAGGTTTGACTTGGTGCTATAGCAGGATCTGTCGGCGTGAAGCCTCGAGAAACGGAATGAGAGGGGTTCGATCGTGTGGTCGAAGGAGACAAATTGGCAGGTGCCCAGCGGGAGCTGGCAGTATTCCGTCCGGCCGGTGGAATGGGTTGTGCACGAGAATTTGAGGGACTGATCGAGTACGAGGGACTTCTGCTTGTGGAGAGATAGTTTCGAGAAGCTGAGGAGTGAGATTTGGGGGAAGAAGAAGTCGAGAGGAAGGCTTGGCCTGCTGCTTCTCCAGATGCAGCTCGTAGTGCAGCATGAGCTATTGCGAAACCTCCACTGGGAGACCGACTCGCATTCCCCAGTTGGAAAGGGAGATTTTCGCGCGATTTCGACAGTTTGGTTTCTTGATGCGACATCTTTTCGGAAGTATTAGGCTGAGATAGCGGGAGAGGGGATAGACGTGAGAGTAGTGATGGTGAAGAATCGGTAGTTGCCATGTCGTCTCGTCTAGTCCAGAGGAATTGGCGAAATTCGAGTGGGAGCGAGAAACAGCTCGAAGTCGGTAACAATAAGCCTCTCGAATTCTGTTCGATCTGAGAAAGGCGCAAGGTCAGCTTGAGTAGACTGAGAAGAAACTCCAAGGCTTGACTTGCGGCTGATTAGCTCTAGGCGAGTCCGATTCCCAGCCGAATGAAGCAACGAAATCTTCGTCGATTTCCCGTATATTGTCGTAGTCTTTGTCCCAAGGCGATTGAGTAGATCGTGAGTCGTATTTATCCCTCAATGCAGTGGATCAACGCGAAGATCTACGAAAGAGTTCCAAGAAGTTAGCGAATCCTCTCCACCTCCCGAAATCCAAGGAGTCGGCAACAGGGTAAACTCACCTTTTGCCTTGATTGAGTTTGTATCTATTGCTCCGATGCCCTTGGATGAAGTTGCAAAGCGAGTCGGAAATGATTCCTAGCGGGGAAGATTGATTGCTTGATGATGCGCTCGTCTTTGATCGTTTTGCGAATAGGTGGAATCTGCTTGAGGTGTAGACTTTACTTGATTGAGCGCTGGCTTTCCTGTTCGATGAGGAAGGAGAAGAGATGAGAGATGGATATGTCTCTTTTTCTCTCCCCTCCCACTCGGTCTATCAGCAGCATGACCAAAGAAGAGTTGCTACCTGCCTGGGCCGACGAGGTTCGACTACTCCACAAGAGACAGCCTATTCGAAACTTCTTACAATGGTCCTCTCTCGTTCTCGCGGCTCTACTTTGCTTCACTTTCGCACGCTCGAACACGATCAGTCTCTCCGCTTCCGCCATTTCGACTATCGTGGAGCGTTTATCAGGAACTGTTCCGACTCCTGAACACCGAGCTCATGCACTGCTGTCACGACAGCCCATAATAGGTATGCAGATTTTTTTCGTTCAATCTTTGGCTACTTTGGCTGACCCTGTTGTTCTCAGATGGACACATTGATTTGCCGATACTCGTACGGCACATCTACGCAAATGAGCTCAACAAGTTCGACTTGCGCAAGGAAACAAAGGGACAAGTCGACATTCCCCGACTTCGCAAAGGTCGAGTGGGAGGATTGTAAGACTCTTCTCTTCACTGCCTCCCTACAGTTCTAGGTCTTCGAGCTCATTCGGATCCGATGAAACAGCTTCTGGAGTGTCTACGTTCCTTGTGCCTCCGATATCGGTTATCCACCGGACGATGAAGGAAACTTTACAGCAAGTACTCATCGAGTTCGCGATACGTTGGAGCAGATTGACGTAGCTCGACTTCTCGTCGATCGATATTCGGAGACCTTTCAGCTCGTGTCGTCGGCTGCAGAATGGCGAGATGCGATGAAGAAAGGAAAGATTGCAGGCATGCTCGGAGTCGAAGGGTGAGCTCTTGAATCCGCTCCCGAGAAACCTGGCGAGACTTTAGACTAACGATGCTCAAATACAGGGGTCATCAATTGGGTTCCACGCTATCTACCATTCGAACCTACCACTCTCTGGGCGTTCGATACATTACGCTGACTCACACTTGCAACAACGCTTTGGCCGACTCCTGCGGCTCACAAACCAACCCAATCGCATCTCGCTGGAACGGCCTATCGACTTTCGGAGAAGAAGCGATTCAAGAGATGAATCGATTGGGAATGCTCGTCGACGTCTCGCACACATCACCGAAAACTGCCTCGGATGCCTTGTCAATAAGTTCCGGACCAGTCATCTTCAGTCACTCGAACGCAAGAGGAGTACACGCAGCAGTTCGCAACATCCCAGACTCGATTCTACGACGAATTGGAAAACTCAGGTCGAATCGAAAGTTTGACCTGAGAATGGACGGTGAGAGGGGAGCTGGATGGGGAGCTGATACAGGAGAAGTTGACAAACCTATCGAAGGAGGTGATGCTCTCGTCATGTTGAACTTCTCTCCTGACTTTGTCAGTCAATGGCCGGATGGAACAGGTCAAAGAGCAAATGTCAGCCTTGTTGCTGGTAAGGCGCTCCGTGTTCTTCCCTTCCCTTGCGACTCCCTGCTGAAAATTGCTCCTTAGATCATGCCGATTACATTGGGGATCTCGCTGGTCGGGCGAGTCTCGGGATTGGGAGTGATTTAGACGGAATCTTGTCCACTCCAGTCGGCTTAGAAGACGTATCGACATACCCTGCTCTCATTGCAGAGCTTCTCCGCAGAGGTTGGTCTGACTCTGAGATACTCGGGATAGCAGGCGGTGAGTTGTTGAAGACTCTCGTGTACAGCTTTGCACAACTGATCCTTCCGCCATCTACCTCGCTCGAACAAGGCAATCTCCTCCGGATTCTGGACTCGGTGGAAGCCGTCGCACGCAAGTCAACTCATCTCGAACCATCGACCTTCATCTTCGAAGGACGAGATGATCTCAAACCACATGATGGCTTTTGAAACGAAGGATCGCTTTTGTCTCGAACTCTGAGCACTCGATTGATTCGCAAGGCATGTCGAAGGACAAAGCAGAGAGAACAGATCTAATTTGCATGAGAGAAGAGCGAGTGGAAAGAACAAGATTAGGGCTAGCTTTGTCATCGCATCCGAGGCGAGTAAAGGAAAGTTTGGTGGTGAAAGCATAGACTACGGAAACGCGAAGGGAGGAAGGGGAAAAAGACGAAGAGAAGGGTGCGATTTTCTAGATGAGAGGGAAACAGGTTGCGATCGATGGTAAAAGAAGAAGAAAAGGAAATGCGTAGATTTGTGTGCTGCAGGGAGAGATGTAGATACGAAGGGAGGAGGGAGAGTGGGTATGTTCGTTCGGAGGCGAAGAAAGCTGGAAAGGAAACCTAGAGACTGTTTAGAAAGGACGAAGGAAGGACAACGCGGTCACGAAAAAACGAAAGGAACTGGGAGATTTTGCAAAGGCGAAAGTGTCCGCTGGAAATCCGATGGCACGAGGGGAAGAGGGAGAAGAGGGAGGAGAACTGAGGAAGCGAAGGGGAGTAGGCGAACGCTGATCCGGTAAAACGATAGATCGATTAGGATTGGTTGGCAGCTGCTTCCTCGTCGATCACGAGCGCTCCGATGTCGGACATGGGTGGGACATCTCCAGCGTCGTTCTCGTGTGCCTCAGCTGTGGGCGAACCGGGGAAGGACATGTGATCGGTGAAAGGACTGCGAGGGAATTCAGAATTGCCGTGAGCGTTCTCGCCTTGTTGAGGGTTAGAACGTTGCTGATTGCGGAGGTCGAATCCACGGAAAGCACGAGGAGCACCACCACACCTGCAGTCCGTCAAAGATCGAATCAGTTTCAGGAGTTGAATGCGATTAGCAGAATAGAATAGGTACCTGTCTTTACCGTACGAGATCTTCAGGTCCTGATAATCAGGATGTTGCTTGATACCTTCAATCGCTTTGATCTATTCGGCAACAGCCTCGATGGATCAGTTTCCATCCTCCTTAGCCCAGATGAAAAGAGAGAGAAAGACGACTCACAGCGTTCGTGATGTTGGTGAAATTGATGAAGCAACATTGCTTCTCTTTGAGCGAGTTGATGAGTTCAATGTCACCGTACTCTCCGAAATCCGTTCGCAATTTCTCGTCGGTGTACATTTCGTGGTCTTCGATGTTTCCAACGTAAACGTTTCGAGATCCTCCCGCTTGAACGACCATTGCGATACCGGGAGAAGTAGGACCAGACGGTTTACCCTGTCAACGTAAAGAGTAAGAATTGAGAGCAGAAGGTTCAGTGACGATCGCTCCGGAATAGCGAGAGAAACGATGTATTACCCATCCAACTTTTAATCGTCGATTGTGTAACGCGATCCCTTGGAAGGAAGCAGCTTGGAAGAAGGCGAGAGCGCAATGAGGGTCGACAAAGGTTACGAAACACTGTTGAGAGCGAGAGAGATCATTGAATGAAGAGTCAGTCAATTGACAAATCGAATTGAAATCCAGGGGAAACTTGCGATATGCTTGTCAGGGATGTAGCGAATTTGTTGCAAGATACCGCCTCGGATGATGTTGCAAATCTCTTCAGTCGTGACTTCAGGATGAATGTTCTGAAGGTGAGGGGAGAAATCGATTTCGTCAGTTGAGCGCTCGTCAGATCGAAGGAATTGAGCGAAAGAGTTGCGACTCACGCCGAGATATACAGTACGATTACCAGGCTGAGCGTTCGGATCTCCATTCTGACCTGCGAAAATGAAAGATCGCGAGAGGAGTCAGAGAGGTGCGACGAAAAAGGAAACAGTAGATCACGAAAACCCACCGAAAGGTCCTTCGAATCCTCCCATAGCTGGTGATCCGAACCCGAGTCCTCCAAATCCGCCATAGTTTGCAGCCATCGAGCCCATGGCAGCTGCAGCCATGTTGTGTTGTTGTTGTTGATGTTGATTCTTGGGTACGTACGCAGTTCGATCTTTGCCGTAAGCGACTCGTCGTCCTACGTATTCGGGTTCTCCTGGTAGATTTTGAACGACCTTGATAGCAGTGGAGATGGAGAGGAAGTGAACGAAACCGATGTTCTTGTCTGGAGAGAAAAGAACGACGAGCAAAAGTCAGTGTTTGAGAAACCTAGAGAAGTAGGACCAGATGGGAAAGTTTGACATACCTCGGACAATCTTGACTTGATCGATGGGTCCGAATCGAGAGAGATCATCTCGCAATGTTTGTTCCGTGACAGTTTCGTCCAATTGCCCGATGTAAACGTTCCTCGTCGCTCCACTCTGTTGCACTGCAGCAAGCACGTTCGCCGACACAGCACTGGGTTTGCCCCATCCGATCTTGAGGTCGTGCTCGTGAAGACGAATCTTGCGCATGAGGGCGTCAGAATGGAAAGCAGCGGCGGTCGTAGGGTCGAGGAACGAGATGAAGGCGCAAGACTTCTCGGGAAGGATACGAATGTTCTCGATAGGACCGAAACGAACTTGAGAGAGGAGCTCGTCGACCGAAGCGTCGGAAGGAAGGTTTCCTACGTAAACAGTGCGACCCTGTGGAGAGTGAAGCTCGAATCAGACGAACTCGGTTGAAGGGCTTGAGAGAGGGACCGTTGCTTACTGTAGGAGTCTGGGTAGCATTCATTGGCGACATTCCATGTTGATGTCCTTGTCCCGAAATAGGGTAACCCATCTGGAAACCATTTCCTCCCATCTGCGGACTACCCATCATCGGACTCATCATTCCCATAAATGGAGACATGGGAGCCATTCCTCCGAAACCGTTAGGATGAGGGAAAGGACCTGTGTACGAGGAGAGTCGAGTTTGACAAGCAAAAGTCAGTAACTATCACAGAAAGGGTCGGAAGTGAGAACGTACCGTGGTTCATGGGGTTTCCAGCTGGGAGAGGAAGACCTCCAGGGAGTGAAGAAGGCGAACCGAAACCAGAAAGGGCGCCGCCGTTGTTTGGAGAGTTGGCTCCGCTCAGGAAAGGAGAAGTCGGGACGGGAGAGAAAGCTCCATTCGGAGGAAGGCCTTGACCGGGAGGAGGAGGTACGCCGTTCGAAGTCGAAGCACCGTTCGATGAACCTGCTTGGAGGTTACCGTTGAGAGAAGGCTGTTGCGAAGTTTGAGCGGGAACAAAGGGACCTCCAGGGTACAATCCTCCATTCGAAGGGGCGAAACCAGCAGCTCCAACCGGATAAGCAGCATCATGGTAAGATCCTACTCCTCCTCCTACGCCATTTGTGCTCGCACCGTTACTGGTCGTGGTAGGAAGTGATGATCCACCGTTCGCATTCGTTGAACCTGCTTCGAAAGTTCGCTTGAGTGCGTCGAAATCGGGAACTTGAGTTGCTTGCATGATGAAAAGTCGGTGTCAATTATCGTTGGAGGATCAAAGAGTGGCGGAACACGTGAACAGCGAGAGGTGTGGGGGATGGGAAGAGAGTTTTTCGATTTCTGTAGCGTGAATTCGGCGAGGGGAAGATCGATTCGATTGGGAACTCGAGACGAAGTTGGTGCAAGTAGCTTATCGAAAGTAGAAGATATGTTCAAGAACTTGTAAGAACTGAAGGAGGCTCTGAAAAGACGATCGTGGGCCGGAACAAAAGGGAGGAGAGAGAGAACGCGTTGAACGAGTGATCAGCTGAAGCTCCCTTCGACTCTTGATGCATTGACAGTAGAGAGGTTTACAATAGACTCACCTAATGTCTCAATCCGAACTAGCGAAGGTGTCACCGAGAGCGAGGAAGCGGCGTGTCCTGAATCAAAAGAACTTCGGTTCGTTGAGGCAAACAAAGTGGATCAGTACAGGAACAGCGCGGCACTAGTGAGGAGTGTGGATGGAGGTAGAAGTGCTTCCTCCTAAAGCAGTAGCGTGTCGAGAGGGACTCGGGTGGTTGGGAATCGTTTCAACGTTGAGGGATCGCAGTGAACTAATCGGAACTCACCTGTGATGGACTAGCGTAGCCTAAGTTAAGCTTCCTACGTTGATATGCGAGAGTTGCGTAAAGTATCCGAGAATATCCTGCAAGCGAAAATGTTGGAAGAGAGAGAGAGAGCGGCTCTGCAGAGGACTTGGCCTCGTCCGCAAGATCCGAAAAAAGTTTCGCAAGTCGATGACTTTTGACGACTTTCGACGAGTCCCATTTATACAGCTCCGAATCGCCTCTCCTCCCACTGCTCGCAAGAAAAGGAGCAAGTTCTCGGAGAAATATTTCAACGGGAGAGCAAGTTGCTATGCGAAGGAGATGTGCTAGATTTGCATGGGATACAACAAACAATATAGCAGCACAGACGTACGAGAAGATTGCGAGTGTTGCGAAACCACAGATCACGACAATAGAAGGGAATTTCCTTCTCGAAACATCTGCTTTTAGACGAAAGCGGTTGAAGACTCGAACTCTGCTCTCCTCGCCGCTCCGTTCCTCACGTACTTCATCAGGGTCGCTAAGCTGGCTGGAGTGACTCCTTCGAGGCGTTTTGCTTGACCCTGCACAAGTTTCGTTCAAGAGGTGATCAGTTTGTCTGTCGAGTGCTCTCCTGGATCTGACGGCACTCACGAGCGTCTCTGGACGAGCATCCTTGAGTCTCTGTCGAACTTCATGGCTCATACCCGGTAGCGTGTCGTAATCGACTCTTGAATCGATAAGCAAGTTCTCGTCTCGTTGAAATAGTGCGATGTCGTGAGTCTGTCGAAGGATGTGCTGCTTGTATTTGCCTGCGATTCCGATTCGTTCCAGAATAAAGGGATCGTCGACTGAAAGGGTTGGGACATGTTGAACGAGGCTAGAGATCGATACGCCCTTGTAGTGTAGAAGATCAAAGGCACTGTCGCAGAGATGCCTCCATCATCAGCGTCTGTGACAAGGACACAGTACAGTGGTATATGAAGTCGCTCACCTTCGCTTGTGACCATCTCGTCGAACTTCGAACCCTCTTGCAACCCACCATTCTGGCGACATTTTCCATTCCTCGAGCGAATTGATGCCACGCTCGATCTCGTCTTTCGCGTTGATGTATACGCCCCATCTCTTATCGCTGACAACGCCGACTTGTCTCCCCTTCTCGGTCAAACGGAGATCGGCGTTGTCGGCTCTGAGTGAGATTCGATATTCGGATCGACTCGTGAACATTCGGTCTGAAACATCGACTGGTCAGCTCGGGTGTCGTATGAGAGTGTGCGATAGCGCTTACAAGGTTCGTTCACTCCTTTCGTGACGAGATCGTCGACGAGCACTCCGATGAATCCGTCCGCTCTCGACAACACGAGTTCATCCTCGCCCAACGCAGATCGCCCAGCGTTGATACCGGCGAGAACACCTTGAGCAGCAGCTTCTTCGTAACCTGTCGTACCGTTGATTTGTCCGGCGAGGAATAGACCCTGCATCGCTATTCAGTATTAGTGAGTTTTGACGAGCTTGAATATAAAAATGTGACTCACGCCTATCCGTTTCGTTTCGAGAGTGTGCTTCAATTCTCTCGGATCGATATGGTCGTACTCGACACCGTATCCCGGTTGAACCATTTCGACGTTCTCCAAACCTGGAATCGTCCTCAACAATTCGAGTTGATTCTCGGCTGGTAATGTGATAGATATTCCGTTGGGATAGATGAGATCTGAAACAGAGGTGCTAGAGCGCGTCAGCACAGAGAGAACCGCAGCAACGCGAGAAAGAAAACGAAGATTAGGGATTCGTGAGAGGGCAGACTGACCGGAATCGTAACCTTCCGGTTCGAGCCAGACGGTATGACTCAGCTTGTCGCCGAATCTCAGCACTTTCGACTCGATCGAGGGACAGTAGCGAGGTCCTGTTTGGGCAAGGCAGAATTAGTGTTTCTCCTAGATTTAGACGTTGAATGTGCTCGTTCGCACCTTTGACGGTTTCTCGAACGTGGACAGATTTGTGTATGTTGGCCTTGACGATAGCATGAGACTCTTGATTCGTCGCAGTCTGGTAGCAGTCGATTTGGTTATCCTGACAGTTTCGCACGAGGTCGGTCAGCTCAAGTTGCCTCGGGAGGTAGAGGTCGAGACCAAGGAGAGACTGACCTCGTTCTCGACTTTACCACTGAGAAAACTGAATGGTTTCGCCGGCATATCTCCTTGTTGAACGCCGAGTCCTTCGAATCGAATACTACCCTTTCGCAATCTCGGTGGAGTACCGGTCTTGAGCCTTCCAAGTTCGAAGCCAGCCTCGCGAAGTGAGCGAGACAGTGAGAATGCGGCAGGTTCGTTGATGCGACCGAAGGGAGTCGTTTCCATCCCGATGTGGGTTTCGCCTCCAAGAAACGTGCCAGTCGAGATGACGATGCTTTTGCAAGGAATAACTTCGCCATTATCTATAAGATGCACAAAGAGTAACGTCAACCTAGATCTTTGGTTGAGAGACAGCAACCATGGCAACTTACCGACTCTCAGTCCGATCACCTTTCTTGTTCCTAGTCCTCCGCCTTCAGCAGGATCAGAGAGCACGACATCTTCTACACTAGCTTTCCTCAGTGACAGGTTGGGATAGCTTGACAGCGTGTGTTGCATCTCCCGCTTGTAGAGCTTGCGATCGATTTGTGCTCGATATCCCTGACCATTCAAAGGAGAAGAAATGAGTGAGCGAGACGTATTGAAATGGGGCGACATTGTGACTCACATGCACAGCTGGCCCTTTCGACTTGTTCAGAACATGAAACTGGATACCGGCCTTGTCTAACGAATGCGATGAAGCAAAGTTTCGTGAGCTCACCTGTGCTTGATTCACTTGAGAGGCAGAGCTCGGAACTCACCACATATCCGTCCACACAGACCGTCGAGAGCATCAATCTCTCTCACGAGCGTACCCTTCCCTATGCCTGCAATCGCGAAATGAATCAGAATCTTGCGAGCGAGTTCGATGCGAAACATCGAAAACTGAGGGTCGATCCGCTAGCACTCACCGCCGAAGCTTGGATTACAGCTCATTTCTACTCGTAGATCGACATGAGTACAACGAAAACAAAGGTAGAGTTGCAGAGGGAGAGTGAGAACTCGCCTCCTATCGTATCGAGACGTTGAGTGATCAACAGGGTCTTTGCACCAGCTCTTGCTGAAGCGGCTGCTGCTTCACAACCTGCATGACCTCCACCTATCACCAGAGTGTCGTAAGATTGAATATCGGGTGAATTATTGGCATTCGAACGAGTTGATTGAGAGAAGAATCGAGGGAAGCGGGAACTGGTCGATCCCAAGCGGGGTGGTATGGTGTAGAGTGCAGCTCTGAGTGTGTTTCGTTGTAGCATGATCGAAGGGAGGCAAATGAATGAACCCCTGAAGAGATTGCAAATCCTTGCAACTTTTTTTTCCGCCTCTCTCTCTCTCTTTCTCTCCTTCCCTTCACTTCGTCTCAACATTGTCAGCTTCCGATTACAGATAGAAACAGCACTGGATCATCTCAAGAACAGTTCCATCACTTACAACACCCAAAGGCGCTCCAAACTTATTCTACTTTCCAGCTCACAACTTTTCAACCCTTCTTCGCATCCTCAACCTGTTGCATGACTGACTACAGTGGTTCCCACACAATTCCATGAAGACCAGCTCGCTCGATTCTCTCTCTTAAACTCCATTCTCTGCTTAGACCCACTTTCTCTCTACTCTTCCTTCCCTCCCTCTTCCCTTCCCCTTCCCTCCAGCAAAACCATGGCAGTCAGGTTCTTCGCCACCTCTTCGTGAGGACCATTGGATGGTGATCAACCGTTACGTTCGTGGAAGATTCATATCTTTTCTCCCTTTCCTTTTTCACCTCTACTCGCCTCTGTTTCAAATCCTTCGTCAACAAGCACTTTTCTCCGGGGAATGTTTGGGCGGAGGAGTTGGTGCAGCTCAGGAGGGTAGCAGGGTGGGAGGAGTTCAATGGGGAGTAATAAAAGGCACGTGTCGACAAAGGAAACTTCGTCGAAAGAGTTTTAGGTACCCTATCAATCGTCCGCCGTTCGTTTCCCCCTCGTCGAACTCGGTTAGTTGTCGGATGCCCTCGGCCAAACGAGGTGCAGATGCTTCTCATCAAATTCGGAACAGAGGGAGACGGAGGCGACGTCGAATTCCATGTTGGATTCGCGGGATCGGTTTGCGACTCTTTGGATCAACCGTGTGGTCGGGTTACCCTTTATTTGAAGTAGTTCACGACTCGACATATTTCTTTTGCGCTATCTCGCTGTCAATCATATATCATATCGATTATTTTCGACGAAATCCATTCAAAGTTGCGAGAGTACCTGAGAGACCCTCTCAGTAACGCAATGCGTTTCGACCGGAATCGTTGCAGAGTGCGACAGGAACGTCGATTAGTTGATAAAGGGTAGCTTGCGAAATTGAGACGTCACTTTGTCGATTGCGAGTGTCAAATTCGGCTCTCGCTCTTCCCTCACTCTCTTCTTCTCTTCTTTCACTACATAGAACATCTCTCAAAAAGTACTCTTCAAATATGACCAAAGCATCAGATCTCAAGGAAGGACAAGAAGTCTCGTAAGTTCACTTCTCGTTCTACGTTCTCTTCTTCCCCTCCTCTCGATCTCTTCCTTCCCTTTCCATTTTCCCCACTCGACTTTTCCACTTTGGCCCCCCCTTTTCGCATTCTTCCTTCGCGCACGGTCGTCGTTTTCGCCTTTACAACATGCGAATAATTGATCACTTCGACTCGATTCATCGATTTCAACTCCTTCCGTGACGCACGAAACTGACTCTCACTCTTTTCGATCGAAAATTTACTCGGTCACAGATGGAATTACGGTGGAGGACAACCTACTGGTACCGTCGAAGCAGTCGTACCCGAACACGATACGATTCAGACAAAGGGCGGAAAGGAAGTCTCGAGGAACGGAAGTGAGTTCTCGCTTCGTCCTTCTCTTCGCAATCGCAAAAAGATCCGTCAAAACCGTGTCTGATGAACCACTTTCGATCGTGTTTCCGACTCCTCCAGCCGAAGAAGATCCTGCTGTCGAATTGAAGGCCAGCTCGGGAGTGAGTCTTTTATTCACCCGACGTTTAAAAGGGTTTCGTGGCTAACATTCATCTCTGTTGATCTCCTCCCTAGAACAAAGCCATCAAGCTCGCTCACGAACTCAACGACGTCGATGAAGGTACGACCGGTGACAAGACTTCGAAAGCTAAGCAAGAAGCTTCGAAAGACGGAAAGGAGGTGAAGACCAACAAAGAGGCAGAGGCAAAGAATGAGAAGAAGGAAAAGGACCAGGAGGAGGAATCGAAAGAAGCCGACGACAGTGACGACAAGGCTAAGGAAGCTGAGGAGAAAGACGAGAAGTCTGGAGAGGAAGACGGCGAGGGAGCAGAGGAGAAAAAGGAGAAGACTACAAAGCAGAAACAGTCTGAAGGCGGAAAGAAGGGTGCTGCCAAAGTACGCTTCCTAATCTTTCGAGACTAGACATATACAGTTGTGCTGATACCATTCCCACACTCGATTGACAGGCCAACAAGGGCAAGACCGTTCCCGCTAAACGCACAGCGACCGAAGGTACTCGCAAGAATCCTCGTCGCGGAGCGACCGAACGTGCAAAGAAGATTGACACGGAGGAGAGCGAAAGTGAAGTCGATGAGGATGAAGAGGATTACGAAGAGGAGGAAGAGAAACCAAAGGTTCGTTCCGAAACCAACATTTTCTCGCATTCGCCTTCTCGGAGCTGACTCTCAACTGCTCAACAGAAGGGCGCAAAGAAAGGAGGACGTGCCGCTAGCAAGACTGCCAAGTCAAAGGCAACCGTAGATGATGAAGATGATGAAGAGGAGGAAGATCTCGAGATTCACTCGGACGACTCGGCCAAAACTAGGCAGTCCAAGGGTGGAAAGAAAGGTGGAAAGAAGGGAGGAAAAGCTCCCCCCGCGAAGAAGGCTAAGACTGACAAGTAATTGCGTCTTTGAAGTAGAAAATGTTTAGTTTATCGCTGTAATTTTCTGTTGAAGTCCAACTTTCGTTGTAGTCCTCCGCTGCGAGTTATCATCGAGTCTGCGTTGAGGTGATTTGAGTCCGTGAAAGCTTTCGTGCGAGCTGTGAGCGAAAGAGCGAATTTGGGCAGAGGAAAACCACCTCTCCTCGATTCTGAAGCTCGACTCGCAAGAGGAGGTTTCTCTTGCGGCTCGCGTTCTTGCGTATGGATTAGAATGTCTACTCGTGACTTGCCGGGTATCTTTCGCGCTTGACGATTTCGACGTCGTTCCTTTCAGACCCTCGCGAAATTGAAAAGTCCGGCGACTGACAACTCGATAGCACACAAACGTTGCGTGGACATTGCGAGATATTGCTCTATGGGTGGATATCTCTCTGAAACGCGGTTCAATTTCGCTAGCTGCGTTGTGAGGTCTCTTGTATCAGGAATTGCGAAACTTTCTTTAGCCGAAATGCAAAAGTCTAACGACGACCATTGTACTCGCTTGCTCCGCAGTGGTGATAACATCGTAGTAACTCTATCTTTGGGGTAACGCATCCGGAAGGCTCCCGATAGAACGGCCCAACAATCGCGAAAGAGGGGTGAGCTTTTCGCACCTCACGACCCGTTTTGAGGCTCCGTGACAGAAATTCGTCAGCGTCTAATGAGCTTCGCGAACCAGTCTCGAGCTGTGCGATAGAACGACAACCACTCGTCAGACTCAGGATCCGATGAAGAAGGAATTCTTTGGCAATCGAGGATTAAAGCGACTTGTTTCTCGCGGTCTAGACGGTGCACGAGAGTTTGATAGCTCAACGATATGTTTGCAACATGCACGAAAGGGTAAAGACGAATTAGGGTAACAGTGGACACGGGTATAAAGTCAACGAGGAGGAAGGGAAGCGAGACATCGTATCGTCCAGGATTGACCTATCATCTCAGAGTAGAAGAGCTGCTGACTCTGATGGTGATTGGCGAGGAATTGAACGCTCGAAGATGGATTGGGAGGGGATGCGAGCACAGGTGAAGAGAAAACCTTTGACGACGAAGTAGAGGTATCTTCGACTGCAACTGCTCTCACGTCGGAAGGACTGAACTTGACTATAACAGTCTTGTCGCCCTCAACAACGAGTAGTTGGACGTCTTGGGGCAGATCTTCTGTCTCTTCGGAATTTGAATCGGTAGGGAGGGTCCAGCTGATCGGTCGCTTGATGACTGCAGTATTACATTGTAAAGGAAGATTAGCTATTGAAGATCGAAGACTGAGAATGTCAAGACGACTTGCCACTCTTCCCGTCAGAGGTGACGATACCCGATAAAGAGTTGCCTTTCGTCACTAGAAAGAGACCGGGCGAGCCGTTTCCACCTCGCATAGCAGCGCCACGGAGCAACGAAATCGGAGACAGGAGCGGAAGATCTGACTGGCCAGGTTCGGGTTTCGTGATCACGTCTGTATAGAGAGGAGGAATGGTCCACGAAGACGATAAAACACCGGAAGGAACTGGTGGAATGAAAGGCAATTGGGTGAAAGTAGTGTAAGGAGACGAGGTGTTCTTTCGTGTCGCACTAGGTGCACAATCGGGGGCAGGAGGAGAGCGTGAGCGAGACTCGATAGAGGGGGAAGGTGGGAGCGAGGCTTCAGCTTGTGGTGAGTGTGCTGTCGTCGAGGGGGCGACGGGAGGAGGAGAAAGTGAAGGCGAGCTAGGTCGATCTGAACGAACTCGACGAGAAGTCTCGACATGGTCGAGACCTGGAGGTGTAGCGCTCGTCGTGGGAAGTGTCTCAGAGGGTTCAAGCGCGTCTACGAGTGAGGTTGGCTCGGTCGTGTCTCGATAGGTGTCTGCGGCGCGACGTGAACGATGAGATCTTCGACTAACTCCTACTTCCCGCACTCGGACTGTCGACGGCTCGAGCGCGAATATCGTCTGTGCGTAGATCAAGTCTGGAGGAGGGTGACAGAAGGGTTAGCTGGAATCGCTGCGGAGAGGAGGACAGGATCTCTGCCTCACAAATATCGACCAAATCATTCCCTTGAAGCTGCAAGTCGATACTTCGAGGAGTTTCGGGAAGAACGAAAGTGCGGTTGAGTGAAAGGGAGATGGAACGAGCGCCCTGTAAGATCAGGCGAAAGGTAAGTAAGAGAAGGCGGAATCAAGCTGAGTAAGACTGACTGTGAATAGCTCAATTCTCTCTCCTTCGCCTCCGCACAAGACTGCGAGATAGGTACGCTTCTTCGTCTCTGTTGCTCTCATCAATCGAGCGCCCCGTGTCCGAGCAAGCTTGACGTACTCGAGCGTTGACGAACTCTGGCAAAACCGGAACGAACAGTCAATGTTGTGTCGTCACAGGACACGAGAGACTAGTATACCTTGGCACCTGATTCTTGACGCTCTTGACTCGATGTTGGTATCGTTGGATAGGTGTCCGGTTGAAGCGAAGACTGGCGGGTTCGAGACTTGAATTCTCCCGAGAGGCTGTCCCTTTGACCTGTTCTTGCTGAGCTCGATGGATCCTCCGAGACTGTCGCCGACGGTTGAGAGACAGTGTTGACGTCACCGTCACGAGACGAGCGCGAGTCTGGATTCCCCTCAACAGCAGGGCCGCTCAGCGAAGGCTCAGCTCCATTGACAGTCCACCTTTTTCTTGATCTTGCGTCCATGCTTCTACCTTCCAATGCCATCACGTCATCCGAAGAGATACCGAGACCGGCAGTTGCTGTCGGTGGTGGGCCATCTGTGACCGCTTCTATCAGCGATTGTAGAGATGAATTCCGATCTGACATGGCTGGCGATAAGGCGAAAGGAGAGCGAGCGACAAGTCGAGGAATTGGTTGAGACAGGGAGGATTCGAGGGTAGATGAAGCGGGAGTGGGAGTTGCTAATGGGGCTGACAACGAGGAGATTCGGTCTTGATCGCCATCGTTTACAGAGGAAGATTGTCGAGAGGTGTTTGAAGTTGAGTCCAAACTCGATGGCGTTTCGAAGAAGTTTCCTCGCCCACTCTGACTTTCCCGACTGCTTGTAGCTTGTGCGGTCGAGAATTGCGTAACGCCGAGATCCATTCGACTCCTCCTCCTCGAGATCGTTGCCGTGGAACCTCTTCGATGCGCGATGTGATCTATAGACGATGAGTGACGAAGTGGTCGAGATGTCGAGGGAGTTACGGTGGTCGTACTCGATAGTGATCCTCGTGGAACCGATGAGACTGCTCTGACGATGCTTCCGTTACTGAGACTGGCGATAGAGTTGTTGCGAGAGAACGAGCGAGAAGTCGGAGAAACAGGTCGAGCGCTACTTGTTTCCAAGTAAGCGGAGCCGGGACGTCGGCGATCCGAGTGAGAGGAGTTTGGCGTATAAGCTGGCGGCGAAGAATCGAGAGGAAATCGATACTGATTAACCGGTAGCGAAGGATTTGATGGCGAAGGTGCAGTTCGAGATGCTGATGATGTGTGAGTAGTCTTTCCTTTCCCCTTGGAGACCACCTCGGATAACAGACTCGAAGGATGTCGAAGGACGATAGCATCCTGGATGAAAGGGTAGCCATCTCGAAGTTCAATCTCGTTCATCTTCCTCTCAATCAAAGCTCGAATCCCATCAAGAGGATACACTGTAGTGCGAGACAACTCAGTATACTCGATCACTACAGAGATGATAGAAAAGTATCAACGTACCTCGGATATGATCATTCCTTCCAGCAATTGCGAGCAGAATGTTGCTCCGCTCGTTCAAGATAGCCAACGCTTTGAACTTGGTTCTTTTAACGAGGCTCATCGGACGTCTCGTACTCTTCCGCTTCTTGTTGCCGAGTTGCGGTAGAGGTAGACTTCCGGGAAGAGGTAGCGGCACTATTCTCAACCTCAAATATCAGCTCCAATGAGCGGAGCGGGAGAGAGGGAGTGAGTGCTTACTGAAATCGAGTCCAAATGAGGTTCCTGTTCACTTACGATTTTAAGGTTAGCTTTCGTATCCTTCATGGAAGAGCCGAGAGCAGTGCAAGAACATACCAATCAGAAGGTACTTGTCGTCCAATATTGCACCACACAAGGGTGGAGCGACTCGACTACCGGAAAGGGAGGGTGTGAGAGTGACGACTGAGACCCCTATTGACTCGAGGGACGGAGGTGAGGGGGCAGAGGCTGAATGATGTAAGGAAGAAGCTTGTGGTGATCTCGAGAGTTGGGGCGAGGCGACTTTCTGAATTCGGCTAGAAGGAGAGTTTCTCATCGAAACGGACCTCCCGAACGAAGCGATAGTCCTCGAGAGTCTCGGCGAAGTATCTGGTCGAGGAATCATTCTCCCAGGAACCTCCATCGATTGGTCGACTCGAGAAGCGTTTGGCGAGGGAGGTAGGCTAGGTGGGAGGCTTGAGGATCGAGCATGTTGATTCGGTTGAAGGGAGCTACTCGGTCGAAGCTGTGTTTCGGAAGAAGAGGAGAAGCGGTCGAAGTATTGAAGGGGACGAGGAGTGGTGACGTCGGGGTTTGGCGAGGCTGACGGAGAAGGTGATGGAGATTGTTGTTGCGAAGGGAATCGAGGTGAGGAACCGTAAGATCGTGGTGAGCGATTCAGTAAGCTCGAGAGGAATGATCGAGCCCCTCGAGGCACTTGACGAGGTTCTAGGAGCTGATTGGTTGAGAGTTGTGCGAGTGGACCATTAGCGACACTTATAAACGGTTGCGAATTGTCGGAAGTCGTCGAATCGATTGGTGAACATGGCGGAGCGGGCGAGGGGTCAAGAGGAGATCTATTCTGACCATTGCTGATGTCGTGCGGTGCAGAATGTTCGATGTTCGAAAGTGCCGCTGTCTCAATCGATGTCCTTCGATTTTCAAGCGTTCGTTCTGCGAGCCTTCGGTGTTCTTCCTTCCGCCTTCTAGCCGCCTCACTGCTATCCTCCTCACCCCCTTCTAAACCTCCTACATCCTCCGAAAGTGGAGACGTTCCCGGTCGTACGCCTATCGAGTTTCCTTCCTCGGAATCTACGAACGAAGAGAGCGAAACCCGAGGTCTCTCATCGCTGAAGGTTCCTCTGCTGTCGTGTCGAAGGTCAAAGTGCTGATTCGACGTATCGTCGACTCCGTATGAGATCGTTGGAAGGGAGATTGGTGTGCGAGGTGGAAGTTCGAATAAGGCAGCGTTCTCGCTATCCACTTCGCATGAATGTCCCTCCAGCTCGATCGCTCGTACACCTTCGTCGTCTTCTTCAACCCAACCATCGTTCTCGTATCGTCTACCTTCATCCTCTTCTCCTTGCGCCGGACTGAGCGTTGTATGGCACCCTGCCCCTCCCCCCTCTTGTCCCGAGTATTGTGGAAGGAAGTTCTGGTTGCTCGGAACAGTGATTGATAATCTTGACGGTCTCTGACTCCTTGTAGAGGTTGCAGACGAGGAGTCGGAGAAAGGTTCGTTCGAATCGTCGTGCCGTTCTCCTTGCGGCATGTACTGCACTTGAAGCTCCTTGAAGTAGGCAAAAAGGAAGAAGCTGAGGAGCCGGAAGGAGAAGGGGACAGTCGGCGATGAGGAGGAGGAGGGGGAAGAAAGGGAGGATTCGCGCGGGGTAAATTCGCCTCTTCTTCGACCCGGAGCGTGCGATAGAGCGACTTCTGAAAGGCTCGTATCGCCCCTGATAGGAGTCGGATGAATTAACCGAAAATAACTTCGCATCTTCGAATATTCGGTATTCGCAGGAGTGACTTCGCTCGATCCCTGGTTGGCGAGCGCCACGACTCGTGAACGTGCTAGAACCTCCACTCAAAGCGACGAGAAGTCAAGAGAAACGGCACAAGTCAAGCGATCATTGCGAGAGAGCGGAACGAAGGGAAAATAACAGATTGAGAGGACAGCAAGGGACAGATTCAGATTCGAGTGGGAAGGGGTATTTCTATGTGCAGTACGCAAGCGAGGAAGTGGGTATAATGTGGAGTACTCAGAGAGTGCTGGCAGTGAAAGAATGATTTCTTAGGCGGGGGGAGGAGAGGCGAGAGTGTTGGTAGAAGTCGTAGGAAGTTTGGATGAAGCTGCGTGCGAGCTCCTTCGATCGTTGAGTTCTTGGAAAGGATCAAAGTTGACTGTCGATAGCAAATGTGATCAGGCGAGGCCTTTTCGTAAGCTGGCCTCGATAGCGGGAGATTAACTAACGTTGACCATAGTATCCATTCTTGTCCAAAACTTTGTCCCAAATGTTTTGTTCGGCTCCTTGCCTTCCTTCGCCATCTTGACGCCCTCCACCTCTACCATCCCTGCGTTCGATAGTAGCAGCTTCACGTTCGAAAGCAGACATTTTGTTGGATCCTCCTCCACGACTCCTCGAAGCTGTTGAGTTGTTGCCACGGCCTGCACGACGAGTATTCGAAGGTTGTGAAGTAGATGCATAAGCAGCAGGACCTGCTTGCGAAGTAACAGAATCGAAAGTTTCCTGCGAATCGAAGGTCTCGAATCAGCTCGACTCTCCGATAGCGAGAGTTCCTCTACGAGGTAATACAGACAACATCGAGTCAAGCAGACTTACGTTATCCTGTTCCATGCTGATTACCTCGGCTAACTCCTCGTCCATTCCGATTGTCTCAACAGGATTCGCAGACATGGTGGTAGCTGTTTGACGAGTAGGTGAAGATCTTGGTGGAGAAGGTAGCTGTAAGAACCCGGGAGCAAGGTGATGAGAAAGAGGGAGAGGGGGGCGAGAGAGAAGAGGGATTAAGGGGATCAGATCAGCGAGAAGGGAGAGTGGTAAAAGTAGCTTCAATTCGAGCTTACAGGAGTCAAATGACCAGGTCCAGCAGGTCCAGCAGCACTCATTCGAGCTTTAGGTCTGAGAGTGAAGACTAAGAGCTTGCGAATCCCGTTGAATTAGCGTAGCCTCTATCTCTGATACTCTCAAGTTTCGCAGAGAATAGGAGAGCTGAGTGCAATCATGTAACGAGAAGGCGAAAGTTCGTAGCAGTACAGAAGAGCAACAATCAACATGAAAAAACGAAAAACGAAAAACGACAAATTCGCAACAGAGTGTAGCAGTCCCTAGCTCACAGCTACCATGTTCTCATTATCAATCCCAGGTCCCTGTCCTTGTCGCATGGCACGGGCATAACTGGGGAATAAATCGCAATCGAGGATCAGTCAGTTATCGCGAAAACTAGTGTACAGGTCACGGAAAACTCACCGAACAGCTCTCCAGTAACTCAGACATCCTCCGATAAGTAAGAAACTCCCTACGGTAACTAAAGCGAAGCTCATCCACTCGTTCGTAGCCATGCTCATCTGATTCAACTCTGCCTCGTTCAAACCGTTTCCCATCAAGCTTGGCACACTAGACGGTGTCGCGTCCGGATTACTCGCATCGAGGGCCCCTGAGAGACCGTTACCTATCTGGGTGGGAAGGTTGCCGAGTGCTGAGGTGAAGGTGGAAGTAGGAGACGGTGTATCGATCTCTTCGACTTGTCCTCCCCACCAAGACCATCGCACGTTCTCGACGTTCGGTCCCGCTCCACCGTTCAGACCAGTCTCATCACTCGGAGTGCCGTCTCCGAATGGTGAATCTCCCGAATGATCAGTGTGTTGTTTCAGATAGAACTGCACAGCAGTTTCATTGTCAGCATTTTATTCTGGCACACCAGGGCATACTCGAGATTGGTTGAAGCGACGTACTCCTAATTGGATCAACGTGATACCGAGGCCAGCTCTGGATCCGTTCTTGGCAGCATGAGTAGTATGAAGCAAATAAGTGAGGAGGAAACCTATGTAGGAACACGCAATGATTGAGCTCGAATGACTCATCCGTCAGGTAGAGAGCGGGTTGAGTACATACCAACGAATTGGAACGACATGCTGACGAGCAGGTTCCAAGCGAAAGAGAAGAGATTGCCAACTGGCATACCGTCGACGCAAACATCGTCAGGACCGAGGAAGCCTCCAGGAGTGATGACCGTTGTCTCCCAGTACGGTGGAGTTGAATCAAGAGCAGCTGCCTCGTAAGCCTGCCAACGAACGAACGTTATTAGCAACCGTTACAAATCGACGGATTGAGGGGAGATTCTACCCACTGGCAAGATCTCATCTTTGTCGGGCCCTTCACCAACAAAGTCCGACTCATTCGCACCTTCTGGCTTCGCAGCGAGATTCGAGAAGACTCCATCGTTGCCTGAACCACCTCCGTAAACTCTGCCCGATGGTATCGGAGTGGATGAAGCTGTCGCAGGCTGACTCGGGTTGTCGATTGGAGCAGCGAATGTCGGAGGTCGAGCGGGGAGAGGGAGATGGATGTTACGAGGTGGATAGGAAGATGTTTCGCGATGGTTTTCTGAATCGGTTTCGTCTGATTCCTCCTGACTGAACAGTAAACGATTCGACTCTGACTCGTCGTGATTTCCAAGATCATCCCTGTTCTGTCCTGACCCGCTGCCTCCGTTGCCACCACCGATTCTCGAAACGATCCCTCGCCAATTCATCAACCCACTTCGAGGCTGGACCCCTCCCTGATTCGATCTCGCTCCACTGCTGTCCAACCAGTTCCTACTGTTGAGACTTCCATTTCCTCCTATTCGACTACTACCGGAAGAGCTAAATCGTGAAGTCGAATCACTCAAGGAGAGTGGGCGAACATTCGTTTCGGTGACTGAAGAAGATGGCGCAGGACCTCCTGTTCCTCCCTCGTACACTTGCGGTTCGAAATCGTATCCTCCTGGAATCGTGAATGCACTCGTTACATTTGCGAGACTTGTTCCAGTCGAGTTGGAAGGAGGGTGACTAAGGGAGGAGGGATTCGTTACATCGAAGGTGGCAGTGGAGGTGCGTACCGGTGGATGAGCTGATCCTCCTCGACTATTGAGCTCTCCCCGATTGCTGCTGTATGGGTCGTCGTCGTCGTCGCTATCCTGATCCTCTGTCAAGAAAGCGGTGAAATCGGTGTGAAGAGGACTTTGATTTCGAGAGTGACCAGCGTTGAAGAAGCTAGACATTTATAGAGGTGTTGATTGAGAGTCGAGAGATGGAGGAAGGAGCGAGAGAGAGAACCAGAAGGCGATAATCATCCGAATTGAATTTCGCAAGTTCACTCCTGATCGACGAGTGCTATGCAATGTTATTCATTATTCCCTGATTGATCAACTACAAAGCGATCACTTGGATTTTGGACCGTGCGAAAATCAGAGACTTTCACAACGTCGCGAACATGGGATCTGAGAGTTTGTTTGTTATTTCCTTTCGATCTCTCCCACTTCTTCAACTCCCATCGAACCCAACCAGGACATAACAGAGGTTGTACGTACCTGCAGAGCCAGGCATTTCGAACGAAACTCACTCAGTTCAAACGAAACAGAGACAGAATTCTCCCTCCTTCAAACAAAACACGTCCTCCCCTCCTCCCTCTTCGTCTCCCTCTCTCGCAGAGCGAAGCCTTTGTCAAGCCAACGTGATGCGCTCTCCGATGAGAGCAGCTTCACGTGTTCTTGGTCTCAATTCGCCTAAACTCGATTCTTCCCAATCTTGCCCAAACAACGACTTCCCCTCTCTCCCTTCGCCAATGTTCGCTGAACCAACTACTCCTTCGTCACCTACCATTCTCTTATCTCCTTCCACTCCCGAATTCGCTCCCGTCTCTTTGCCTCAAGAATCGGAAACAGACCACGAAGAAGAGATATTTATCGGCGAAGGCGTGCAGGACAGTGTGAGCGGATCAGGAGAAGGCGCGAATGGAATGACAGCGAGTGACAAGAGCGGAGTTGGACAAGAAGGAAGGGTCGACAAGAAGTTACGACAGTCTCTCATGTTGCTCGATACGCGCTTGGCGGAACTCGAATCAATGGGTTTCGACAAACCCGCTCAATCGCTGAACCGGTCACCTACGTTAGTCGAAGCCATCATCTCAGAGGAAGATACTCAGGGTCAAGGATCAGACTTTGACGCGGTGAACGTGAGTTTCGGTTTCTTTGCAAATGTTCGTTTCCGCTTTTGCGAGATTCTGACTTTGTCTTGCCGAGGCAACGCAGTTCATGCTCGCTCGAGATTCATCTTTCGAGGAATCCAAGCAACGGGACATCTCTACCAAATCTCTCGCATCAGTCGCCTCCGGTTACTCGACCCACAGTTCTTCGGAGGACGCCTTCGATATCGTCGACTTTCCCTCGATCGATCAGCTCACCCTCACGTCCAGCTACGACCTGGAACACTCTGAGAAGCCTCGAACGGCGGAACCTCCCCGAGATCGATCAAGCGATTTGATGGCCTTTCCGATACCCCCTACAGACATTCCGCTCATTCCCTTCAGTACGGCTCCTTCGTCCAATCCTCTCGGAAACAAATACGACGATGTTCGAGACGAAGATCAAGTATTCGAACGGCTCGCTTCCTTTGGACAAGGTGAATCGATGCAAGGACTCGGTTTGTCCTCTTCAACTTCGACAAGTCGCCCTTCTTCCCGATTCGCTCTCTCGGAGACCGACGCCGACAGCCGATCCCTCTGCTCGAATGGTTCATCTTCCTTCGAAGCCTCGACTCTGGCGAGCTCCTACGCACCGACTCCGAGATTCGGACAGTCAACCACCTCTGTCAACGGTTCCGAATCTAAGACCCTCAGCACTGCAATCTCGTCATCCATCTACACCCGTAGAGCAGCAACGGCGCAGTCGACGATGCCTTCGCCTTCTCGCATCGTACCTTCTCGCGCGTTCTCAGTTCCCGCTACTCTTGGCTCTCCTCTCTCCCTTGCACAAGACTTCCCACCTTCGCCGTCTTCTCTCTCCCCCTACTCGTTCTCCGATTCGCCGGTCTTCAATCCTTCCTCGACCAATCGATCGTATATTCGAAACTCCTCTTTCCCACCTCTCGACTCGAACGAATATCGTGGTTCTGCCCCACCTTCCCCATCCCTCTCCCAGTCTCCCTCTCGTCAAGACGTCGGCTTTGCCGAGCTGCATCAAGCGAGTCTCGGCCTCTTGGGCGATTTCGATGGAGGAGGTATTCCCATGTGGTCGATTCGACCAGAAGACAAGTATGCGTCGAATGGAGCGAACTTGGACGACGAGAAGGAAGAGCTGTTGGAGGAGGAGGACAAGGTGTCGTCGAGGAAGATCGAAAGCTCCGGGCATCAAACGAGCAAACCGTTGAGGAGTTTCAGCAGTTCGAGCAGTCTCAATCCGCCCTCTCCTTCCCTCAGCTTCCCCATCAGTACCCTTCGACGACTTTCGTCATTCCAGATCTTGAAGAAACGCAAGAGCGAGAACGTGTTGGCTCCTGCGACCGATGCGACAATCGGCTCGAAGCGACCGGTCTTGTCGAAACCCAGGAGCGAGATGACCCTCTCGACTTTGGCCAAGCAGCAAGCGCAAGGTCCAGACACGATCGTCGATCTCGCAACAGACATCGGCTCACCGACGCTGTTGCCCCCCGGTCGATTCGGTAAACTTTCGCTGAGATCGAAGTCTTCGCCTAGAGTTCCTCAACACGCATCGCCATCATCGCCCTGGTCAGAGACTTCCGGCATGTCAGCATCTCCTTCTCACTCTACTGGATTCTCCGCACGACCTCGTGCGCTGTCCTTCGGTTTCGACAAGAACGAAGGAGGAGGAAAATCCCCTACTGCAAACTCGACGAAGAAGCGCTTCTCGATCCTCGTTCCGAAACAATTTGGAGGTGGTCGACAATCCCATGTTCCTCCTGTGCCTCCCACGCCGACCGAGCATCTTCCTCAATCTGCCGCAATTTCGGGGACAACGAGTCTCGACAGTGTGCTAGTTGTAGACACGCAGAAGGCCAACGATTACGCTCTGAAATCTCTGCAAACCTCGACCTCATCGTCCGAGATAGGAGGTTCCGCAACGCTCTCTCCCGTACTCGCCTCGAACTGTGTTGATTCGCCTACACCCCTCTCTGAGAGCCTACCTTCCACACCAGCGTCGGAGGCTTCTGCTGGACAACTCACACCGAACGGCTTACAAGATGACGCCGCTTTCCCTCTTCCTTCTCCTCCCGTCTCACCTATCGACGATGCTATCACTCTGGCCACTTTCCTCAACTATCCTCCTTCGAGCCCGGCTCACCCTTCGACCCCACTCACTGCGGCCGCCTCTCTCACCCCGAAACAAGCAACGAAAGCGAACGAATTGAGTCAGCCTCCCTTCAGCGATCGCACGAACTGGTCGAGACCGACAAGCCCAGCACTACTCGACGCTCGCAAGACGACTTCGCCATTCGGTCTAGACGAGCTCGTGGTTGTCCCGCAACAGATCACCGTCTTCCCAGTTCGATTGCCGCCGGTGACAGCAAGAGCTCTCGCAGAAGCTGATGCCGAACAAGATGACGAGGATTGTCAGGACGATTACGGAGGCACTAGCGAATCGGAGGAGGACAAGCCGTTGGGAGTGGTCGTACCTGGAGCGCTCACGGCTCAAAAGAGTTTACGCAAGACGATATCTCGAAAGAAGAACCCGAGAAATCGTCCAAAAGAAGACCCTTTCGAATTCGAGCAAGCGGCTGCTATGGCTCAAACTCCTTCTACCTCGATCAAACCTCATCGCATACCAGTCACGACCTCTTCTACGGCACCTTTCGCTGAACAGTCGACTCAATTCGGTGGTTCGCTCGCATCGGTGATCAAAACTAGTCAAGGTCACGATTCCTTCCTACCGCAAACGGACGCCTCGATCGAACGTAAAGCCTCTTCGAACGGACTGAGGCGTTCACCCTCGACTCCTCTGAACCACATGATTGCCAACTCTGCTCTAACTCTCGAATCGCCCGTGTTAACCCAAGAACCGCTTCCGATTCAACAAACCATCCTTCCCTCGGCAACTGTATTTCCCTCTCGCTCGATGAGTTCGAACTCTTATGATCGAGCCGTTTCGTCGACGGCACCACTCCGCTCACCGCCGCTCAACGCTCCTCCTCGTTCTCGACCACCACCGATCCCATCGTCTTCGCTAGATGTCACTTCGGAGGTTCTGTATGCGCCATCTCTCAATCGCAGACCGAGTCTGCATCCCGACGTTGCTCTCGCACAAGCTCCTCACGGTATGCAACGTCAAGCGAGCGGTTCTTCGTCACAATCGTCGTCAACTTCGTTAACTTCTCCGCTTCCTTCGCCCTCTCTATCGCAACCTCCTCGACCTCCCGTAGGTGGTCGCTCGAGATCCGGAACCCTCGCGAACAACGCCGGCATGGCTATTGAGCATCGAATCTACCTCGGAAAGGTTACAGCTAAGCACCTCGTCGTCAAGATTACCGATCGAACCGTCGCTGGGGAAGTCCTTCTCTATGCCAAGGGTAGAGGAGCTCTCGAAGGAGGAAACGAGAGCGAGGGTGGATGGGCATTGTGGGAGGTGTGGACTTCGATGGGTTTAGGTGAGTCTTTGATCTTCTTCTCGACGATTGTTGTCGTTTCGTGTTGGCTGACTCTCCGACCAATACAGAGCGACCTCTCCGCGAGTACGAACTTGTGAATGACGTACTGAAGTCTTTCGACGGCGAAGCTGCCTTGGTCTTGCGAAGAACTACTCTCTGGCCCATCTTGTCGACTCATGTGCGATCCGTTTCAGCCGCTGTCGAGACGATTTTGCCCCGTGACTGACGAGATCCATCACACAGGCTCGCGTACAACCTACCAGCAGCAAGATCGGGCAAGTTCAAATCGAGATGAAGAAGGGCAAATGGTCGAAGCGTTTCCTCGTACTGAAAGATGGCACGTTAACTTATTCCAAGACAGAAAAGGTCAGTCTAAGGTGATCATTCCTTGTGTACCTGGTCAACAGACTAACCGATTCGGAGCTGTACGTCGACAGGGCAAGGATACGGCCGTGCTTTGTCAACTTTCGAATTTCGCCGTCTTCTTCGTCGATGAGGCGAAAACTCGACAACTGAAGGCCCCCAAGCCGGCTGTCTTCGCGCTCAAATCAAGACTCACACGAGCACACTTCGAGGAAGTCTCGCAGTATTGCAACTTCGTCAGCGTCAAGTCGGTCGACGATTCATTTGGCTGGATCTCGTGCATCACTGAAGCTGGAGTAAGTCGTTCTCTGTCTCAGCTCTCGACTTGATACAAGTCACTCACCTTCTCTGGTCTCTCTCTCTGCAGAATCAACAGCTTCGTCAGCGAGAACAAGCGGTCTTGGGCACTTCTATTGTACCGAATCTTCCCACTTCCCCTCTACTCGCCACTGCCCCCGCTCTAGCCTCGCCACCACTCTCCGTACCTGCGACTACATCCGATGCACCAGTTCTGTCCAGGACGAGTTCCCCTCGCACGTTCCTGAGCCGAACCACTTCTGCTCGTCCCGCTCCTTCGGTTCTCGCTCCCTCGACCTCAAATCCTGTAGACAACCACACCCTCGCTCGTCACACCACAGACAACAAGCCTGTTGCTCGGAGGCCGAGTGCACCGAGCGAGAACGATCGAACTGGACCTTCGAAAGACAGTGATCGAAAGGTGAAAGGCTCTCAAGCGCCTTTAGTTGATCTCTCCCAATAGCTATATGATATCCCGCCCTTTCTTGTCTGCGCTCTTCTTCTCATCCTTCTTCTTGTTCCCCGTCGCGACTCCAATCTTCGTCTTTCCAGCTTTGTTGTAGTTTATCTCTCTTATTTGCATCGCGATGCAACGAACGTCACAGGTCTCTCTCTCTATCTCTTCCGAGACATGTCATACTAGCAGTGTTCGTTGCACATCAGCTGAGCCAAACTGCATGACTAGCACCGGTAACTTCTTCATCTTTTTCCGCCCCCTCTTGTCGTCCGAGTTGTGCGCAAGCGATCTCCCGCAATTCCATCCACTCATCTCTCCATTCCAGTATCGTTACCCAACCTTCTTCGTCATCTGTCAATACGATCCAATCTCTGCCTGGCGTTGATCGAAACGGGAATACTTCGATGGCGTTCGCTTTTCCACCGGAGGTTTTCGTTTCGTATCGGTGAAGAGCTCCGTATCCTGATTCCTCTTCCGTCCTCATCTCTTCAATGCCTCCATCTTGAGCTACCTTCCATACCGAGACGTAGCCTTTCTCGTGAGGGGTTTTGCCTCGAGTCGTAACGTAGAGTCGGGTGCCGTCGAGAGAGAGCCTTAAAGTATCGCCTCTGTATTGTAGACGAGTTTCGTCGAGAGTTCGCGGTATCACCGAAAGACGCTGAGAGTGTGAAAGGTAGGGGGAAGCGATCGTCACATCGTATACGTCGAGATAAGAGGCTGTGCGAAACCGATCAAGGTCAAACACGGAACGATAGAGGGGAATCCATGAGAACGAATGACTCACTGTGCTCGGTGATAACATACAGCTTCTTTCCATTCTCACTGGGGATGCTGTGTCGAGGTCCTTCATGACCTTTTTCACCAAAGGAGGCGCTCTCTCCGAGTCGATTGAGGGTTCCGTCGTCGTTGAACTCGTAGACGAATATCGAATCTCTTCCACTATATCCGTATCCGAAGACGTGAGCGATGGGCCGGGTTTTGTAGAGGAGGCATCTATACGCACACATGAGGAATGTAGGCTCTTGCGAAAATTGGATCGATATCGACCGCATGACTCCCATATCGCAAAGCGACTCTAGTCCGATCCGTTTTGTCGTCCCAAAGTTCTTCTGATCCACCATCGAGGTACACTATCTCTTGCAGCAGTTGGTCGTATCCACCGGTTGTTGGCGAAACGGAGAAAGTTTGGGCGACTGGACCGCCTGCTTGATAGATTCGAATGGCATCCCCATGAGAAGGAGCGAGTGTAGAAGCTAGACTAGTTGGTAGGACAGAGATGTACGAGCCCGTTGCGGCTGGAGAGGGGGAATCCCAGGCAAAGGTTAGGCAAAAGTTCGTGAAAACCCGTGAGAGATGAGCTGCACTCACAGATTGCGACTGAATTGACTTTTCGTAGTCCCCCTCTACCATTATCGGACACTTCCCAGCTACTCAGCGAAGGCGGTTGTGCCCAGGTCGTCGCGTAAACTCGATTTCTAGCTTCATTCAATGCGAGAAATTGATGAGGTCCCTCTGCCTTGTAACTTTGATGTATTTCGAGTGTCGGAGGGTTCGTATAGGGAGAGAACGCGAGTAGGTAGAGCCATATCGTGTTGAAGGTTCCGCTCAAGAGGAAATGTATTCGAGGACAAGAGGAAGTCGAAGAGGATAAAGAAGTCAAGGAGACTGGCTGAGAGGAAAGTAGAAGTCAGTACAGAGAGACTCCTTCGTGAGGAAACTTGTGCTTACACAAGTTGGAGGCAGCATGACGTTGGGAGAGTTTACAGAAACTCGTGCACTGCTTTCGTCGATGTTGAGAGAAGCGAGGAGGAGCGTAGGTAGCGTCCAAATCCGGAATGGCAGCCGAGCGAAGAGGCGAGAAGGCGTGTTTGGGCGGAAGAAAGAACGGAGAGAGAAAGAGAAGCCGCGGCTCCTTCCTTTCTCCCTCCTCTTCTTTTCCCTCCTTCCCCTCTTCCTCTTTCTCTCTTCTCTCATTCACTTCGATCTTTCGCAAACTCGATTCTCGCCCTACCGACGAAGCAGCATCATGAAGACGTCTCTCATCTCCTTATTCTTCTCCTCCGCTCTCTTCTCCCAATCGTTAGGTTCGCATTCCCCTTTCAAACCTATCTAGAACTCGGACTCGACTCTGATCCCCTCATCGCTCGCATTAGCCCACAACCATGCCTCAAAGACACCTGAACAACAGGCAGTTTTACAATCCGTCGAAGAGAAGATGTACGCTTGTGCTCCGATGATTGAGAAATATCAAGCAATCAGGAAACAAGCTGTTAGTCGAACTTCTCTCACCGATCGTACATGTTCGAAGGCGGGAAGGGCGAAGGGAGTCGTAGAAGGAATCGATTCCGACGGATTCGCACGAAAGAGCAGTTCTGAGTGGTGCGCCAGGATGCCTCGACTCTCCACTCCGATTAGGCTTTCATGAGCTCAAGAAGTAGGCGTCGTGACAGTGACTGACCGTGGCTTGCGTCGAAACAGGCTCAACAACATCTTTCGGGTTCAGCTCCTACGAATGGACAAGACATGTTCCTCGATGGCGCTTTCGAGACGGCTCGAGAGAAGGGAGAAACTCTTATGTCCTGCTCTCCCCTGCAAGAAGAAGCCAAGATGAGGAACCACACTTGCGCTCGTGAGTCCTCGACCTCTGCATCACCGTTGTCGTTCTGTTCGCTGACACTGACAAAACGACGAATTTCAGTCGCACCGGAGGTAACAGAAGGTCCGTATTATCACACAGAAGGCCACCCTATTCGTCAAAACATGGCCGAAGATCAACTAGGTTTACTTTTCGTAAGCTTTCTTCTCTAGTCTGTGCTAGCCTCTCGTTCATCCTGACACCACTTTCAATCAGCTCATGGACGTCGGAGTGATTGACGTCAATACGTGCGAACCGCTCCCCGATGTCCTCGTCGATTTGTGGCACGCAAACACTACCGGTCATTATGCTGGTACGTTTCGCTCTGTACCTCTCACGGAATCGATGGGGACACTGATAGAAATCCTGCGCACTTTTTAGGTCACCCTGAACAAGAGCCTCACCTTCGCTGGGAGGGTCCAGCACATGAAGGACCTCGCAAAGGTCTCTTGTCGAAATACCCTCGAACGAATGATCACGAAACTTTCCTCCGAGCAGCTTGGCCTACAAACAAGAACGGTCTCTCACAATTCACATGTGAGTGCGCAATCTTGAGATTATAGAATGTTTGGCTGTAGAACGGAAGGTACTGACGAAGCGGCTCTCTTTCTTTCTTCGTCCTCAGCGATCTTCCCCGGATACTACACTGGACGTGCAACTCATGTTCATGTTCGACTCCACACTGAATGGGAGACCCTCAAGAACGGTACCTTCCGCTCAAATCGTATGATTCACACTGGTCAAATCTTTGTTCCCGACAACATCAACGCTCAGATTGACAAAGTACGTTATCCTCTGTCCCTCTCTCACTCAACCATCTCAGACACTGATCCTTCCTTGAGTGTAACCGATAGATCCATCCTTACAACATCAATCCGATCGCAGACAAATGGGGTCGCACTCGCAACTGGGCTGATTCGCTTCAAATCTATCAAGATTCTCACGCCAATGGGCACAATCCCGAGTTTGAAATCTTGAAGCTTGGAGGAGTGATTCAACAGGGACTGATCGGCTACATCACGTTGGGAATCGACCCGAAGGTCGAGTACGACATCAACGCTGCCTGGTCTCCCATTCCCGCAAATGTTCAGAAGAGAATGGAGAAGACGGAATTGTAAGAATACATCAACAACTTTCAAGGTGGACATCTGTGCGGGGGGTCATCTGCAAATATTGATTCGTGGCTTATTTGGAAAGTTTCGTGTACCCTGTGAGAGTAGATTGATTGTTGAGTACTGTCGACCCTCGCGTGCTCTTCACCCGTCGTCCTGCACGTCTTCACTCGATATCCGTCCGTCCTTTTCATGTTCTGCCAGCCAGTCCTTCGCTTTCTCCAAGGCAGCTCTCATCACGCCTCTCCGGCGGCCCCAACACACCCTCTTCTCCAATTCATCCCAACCTCCCGTTACAACTAACCTCGTTCGCTCGTTGTCTTCTGGCCAATGTCGAGCAATCGGGGAAAGTTCCTCCTCCTCCTCCTCCTCCTCCTCGAGTCCTGCAGATTTCGAAGGCGGTGGATCTTTCAAGGTTGACAGGAGCAAGTTTGGAATTGACGGCAGGATGAAGAGTTCGAATTCGTATCGAGAAGAAGGAACGAACGAGCGAGATGTTGGCGAAGTCGAAGGGGAGAGAATGTGCGGAGATTCGTCGAAGATCGTCAGGAGATGGGTAAGGTGTCGAGCTTGTCCTGGCTTGAGTCCGGCTATGAACGAACGACAGAAGGGGTTAGTCTACTTACGGCGTGCAGGACTGGGAGAAAACGAACCTTCTTCCCAGGATTCACGCTCTGCAGCCTCTTTGGATGATTCTCCCTGCTCTACTCCTCCCTTTGGGAACACCCACTTCTTGGTGCCATCTTCTCGGAGCTTTCGGGAGCTTGTCAAGAGGAAACCGAAGGGAGAGGGGGAAGAGCCAGGAGGAGGAGGAACAAGCAGCAGAGCGACTGCTACAGCTCGAGGGGAAGCCATTCGTGTGTGGATTTGGTGGACCGAAAGACTTCCGAGGGTTAGGAGAGCGAAAGAGGAGGAAGTGAATCGATTCTTCATCTCTCATCTCTTCTGTCTGACCACACAGCTACCTGTTCGCGATCTTTCAGCGCTCTACGAATGCCACAACTTACACTCTCGAGCTACATTTCAAGTCTCGACTCCTCGATTAAATCCAAATCCTCGAGTCTCTCTCCTCTGTTGTCATTGTTTCCCTCTCAACAGTCCTCGAATTGGACAGGTCAGCTTTTGCTTAACTTTCTAGATCGCGAGGATAGAGGGATCAACCGTCAAGATCGAGTACTAGGGCCAGTAAGGTGGATTTCTCTCTCACGAAATCTACTTCACTGAACATGTTCCTCTCCCACAGCCTGGATTCGTTCCTAGCTACGCACATCAATTCGCAAGGAATCTCAAGAAAGAGTGGGCAGATATCGCAACTTGGCATGTGGAAGCGCTGGTCGCATTGAACGTTCGTTTTCCTTCTCTATTCTGTCTTCCAACTCACGATACGACGCTGATCGAGCCTCTCGATTGTAGCCACCGATGAATCCTGTCACTGGAGAAGCTGTGTTCACGAGAGATCCAATATTTGCGTTCCAGAAACAGCATGAAGTCGTAAAGTAAGTATTCCCTTCTCCCCTTCGCGTGTTCGACGTTTCGAGGAGCTAACATCGCTGAAGTAATCTTGTAGTGGATTGTATCGCTTCTTGATCAACTCGAAAGATCCAAGTACGGGTTGGTGTTTAGAAACGCTGTACCGAGTCTGTGAAGATCTGCGAAAAGTCGCTCAAGAGGTGCGCTTCTCCCCGTCTTGTCACGTAAAGTAGTCGTCGGCACTCATGTACAGTCTTCCTGGGGTAGGCGGATATCGTTCTGCTCGAAACTGGTCAGAAACCTGGAAAACTAGAAGAAGCTAGTCGGTTGTTGCAGAAGTGCTTCAGTTGCTGTCTGAACGACCGGTATGTTGAATCTGGAGTCTCTGTGTTATCTCTTCATTACTGACGTGCCGTTTTAATGAACGCAAACTAGCGCTGGTGATTGGAGAACTTCGCGAAAAATGGGTACTTACTATTTGGCAACTTTACTCTTCAAGACCTACTTCAGGGTTCGTTAAGTTTTGTAATTATCTATCTCTCGCCCGCACACTGCTGACGTGTCGACCATGCAATAGCTCAACTCGACTGCGCTGTGTCGGAATATCATTCGTGGGATTCACGCGGCAGAACTCCCTCCGATTGAGCAGTACCCTCGAGCTCATCAGATCAGCTATGGGTACTACATGGGACTGTTTGCCTTCTTGAGAGAGGACTACAAGGAGGCAGAAGCCAAGTTTCAGGAGTGTTTGCGAGGGATTCATAGGAAAGCGAGCCGAAACATCTCGTACGCCTGGTTTCGCCTGTCTCGTCAAATCTGCCTCTAAGCTGACGGTTTGTCGATAGGTTAATACTCGACTATCTCATCCCGCTCCTACTGCTTCGTGGTGTCTTCCCCTCTGCCAAGCTATTACGCCTCTCCTCCGCTCACGACGCACTTTACACCCCTTTCCTGCAAGCTGTCAAGCAGGGAGATGTACGAGGCTATGATAGACAACTCGAGAAAGTCGAGAAGAGGCTAATGGAGCGAGGGAGTTGGTTGGTGGTGGAGCGAGCACGAGAAGTGTGTGTTCGAGTTCTGTTGAAGCGAACGTAGGTCCCCGCTTGTCTCTGCCCCTTCCTTGCAGGATTGATCGAATGACACGCTCTTGGCTGTACTCTATAGTTGGATCCTGGAAGGTAAACCCTCAAGAGTCTCGATTGGAACATTCCGCCAGTACTACAACGCTGCACTCTGTGTTGGCCTTGCTCAGGATGACCCTGCTAGGACTCTCGAACACGACTCCGAGGAGATGGAATGCTTACTTGCTAATTATATCAACAAGGTTTGTCTGTACTGCTCTTTTTGCCGTGTTTTTGACAGAATCTTCAGCTGACGAGCTGTCACTCTTCTTTTACCTCAATTTCACAGTCTCTGATCAAAGGTTACATCAGTCATGCTCATCAGCTGGTAGTACTGAGTAAAGAGAATCCATTTCCAGGGTAGAGCAGTCTTTCCACTCCTTTGACGCTGAAACGCAATACTGACATCTATCTCTTTCACTTCAAGGTACTCTCCCGCTTGAGCTAGTAGAGCCTAGGTGGCAAGGACACCTCATTCTGCAGAAAAGACTGTGTCTGTTTGTAATACTCCAAGAAGTTCTCCTGTTGAAGAGCACCTGCTTTTGCTTGATTGTTACGAGCTGGGTTTGGAGGGGACAATACAAGAGCGATGAGAGTCTAGGTTGAGACTAGACAAGATCGAGGATGAGGAAGGAAGGACGATGACGATAAAGGAGGAAGGGGAAAGTCTGGTCGGGTGCCGGCGACGACAAGGAGGTTGACGAGAACAGAAGAGTCTTTCGATATCTCTCGAAAGGAATCTCTCTGGGACAATGATAGCTCGCTAGTTAAGGTGAACTAAGAACTGAAATGATTAGAACAAAAGAGTGTGTGAGATAGATCATGTAAGAAGGTTTCGATGTTAAGCAAGTCGAACCTGAGAGAACAAGATGGAAGGAGTGTGGGTACAGAGTAAAAGCGAGACGAGAATCTAGAAAAGAAGGTTTCGAGAATACGCTGGAATGCTCTAGCGAGAGGATTACTTTGTGGTCGTAACATTGATTCTGAGTGAGATCTTCAGCCAGACTCTTCTTTCGAAATGTCCCTCTCACAACGGCGCGATCTTCTCCTTTTTTGCTCACTTGATTTGGAAAGTTGCAAGCTGTCAACCAAATGTTGGTCCAAAATCTTGTATGCAGCGCGAACAATTCCGTGACTTTGGCCTCACGCTCTCTCGTGTTGCTGTGGCACGCAGCTCCAAGGCTAGCTTGTCTACCTAGAGGAGGCTACCAATCAAGTAGCCAATGCAAAAAGCTGACAAAGCTGCGCAAAGCCAGGAGAAGAAGACATTTACGAATTGGACTCGTGTCTGAGCTTCTGCGATCGACTCAATTTGGTCAGACACAGCTCAGGGTTGCTGGAGCGTCGGAACAAGATTGCTGAGCAAGTGACAGTCTCGAAATCAAGAGTTCCGTCATACAAGTCGATTCGGATTGGACATCGAGTCGGATTGATCTGATTCTTTTCATCAGTCCAACTTTTTGATGATCCGCTCAAATTCAGTTAAAATTTAGTCGAAATGTTTGTCAGAGTCACACAATTTCCGCTGTGCGGCGAGAAATTGAGATTTGTCAAAACTTGAGCAATTGGATTGCAGACGTGCCGCGAGGTTGGCTCACCCCTTCCGGCAATGAGGATGAGATTGCCAGGACAGAAGAAAGGTCCCTCAGCCCCTCTCAACAGGTACCTCTCTATTGCAACAATAGATCAGCCACGGAAGTGAACTACATATGAAGTTAATGATCAGGTAGCGCAAAGGAATGAAGGAGAAGCAAGATCAAAGGCCAAGCTCTACAAGTCCAGTCACTCACAAGCTTATCATCTATTTCTATCCAATTGGTGACAACCCGTCTCGCACACAAGTCTTCCAACAGCTCGTCACCCAGCAATGAGCTATTTGCTGCTAATCTGAGGCTGGATCAAAGCAGGCTGCCGCTGAGCCACTAGAGTGGGAGTGAACCTAAGAAACCAATACAAAGAACAAATGTAGTGTACAAGAACAAGCAGTCAATCCCTGAAAGCGTCTACTGCAACATGAATGTGATGTATAAATAACATCAAGTCAACCAAAGTTGAACCCGAACAGGGGATGGGGATATTTTAGGGGGAAGTAGCTACTAGATTCGCAACATACGCTTGACAACCTAATATCTGGTCTATGCAGCTAAGGAGCGCAAAGGCTTGCAACGAACGCGCTGAGGTTTGAGACTGCGTAAAGGGGTCAACAGAACTTACGCGGTCTCAACAGAACGGACGAGAGACTCACACAGAGACTCTAGGAGAGTGAGAGAGGGAGAAGAGGATAGATAGTCTATCCTCTGTGCACAACTGCTGTCAGGGCTAAGCACAGTCCCGCTCGAGAGAAGATAGTACTGGTTGTGAAGCCTTCTTCCGAGTGTCAAGCGAGGTGCAATAGGCCTGAGTGACTGTCAGCTCTTGTTTGCCCTGCACGCTTGCTATGGGATGGCTTAAAACTTGATAACGCAGAGGCATAGATCATCTTGGAAGGCTCGGCTACAAGCAAGTATGTTAAGCTCCGATAACAAATGTTCACAGTGGATTATCAACTGTGTATAAGTTGCCTTCCCACTCTTGTACGACGTTGCACTTCGCTTTGCCATACCTTTCCATCAGCATATATTTCATCTGCAAGTCGCAGCTCAGTGTATCTGTCTAGACACTTTGTGACAATATTGCTAGGGATGACTTCACTATGAAACCGTGATCCCTAGATACTCTCATTGTGTGTGCCTTGCCCGTTCATCACAGTTTGTCTTTCAGTCCCCTTTCATCTGGCTAATCAGGAGCTGACCAACTTGTATCTCACTTTGTCAGCATCCGCCTGATTTTGAGGCCCGCCTTCTTAAGGGGTGGCTATATCTTGGTTCAGAGTCCTAATTCCAACGGCATTGCTTACGACTAACCTGCTGAACTGACTCTAGTAATCATTGATCATGATTCATCTGTTGATCACCTCTCAATGAGTCTCATAAACCTGAGATATTGTTGAGTCCGTCATGTAACGTCAAGTCAGCCCTATCTTGTAACGCGCTCTGTCAGTTTGCTTGTTGGCTTCCTTGCGCTCAGTCTCTGTATGAATGCTGTCATATGTATCTGACCTGTGGCAATGAGGGAAAGGCTCTTTTATCATCCGCAATGATGTGCTCAGTCACAAGCTTCTGAATAGCAAGCAGCACCTACGCAATCTGCAAAGCATCTCTGTTCTTTAGCCAGATCTTTTTCCAAGCAAGCACTGAGCTTCAGGTAGCGTCTGCCAGCCATATGCACAGATTGACTACATCTCCTGTATGATTCTGCCTGGCTCTAATGTACTTATCAATGACATCATTGTGTCCCCGCAATGTCATAAATCAAGTCTACTTCTGCATTCTCAAGTGACTGTATTCACTTGCACTCATGAGTTCCATTAAATGTGTGTTGAAAATGGCACTGAATTGCATGCTTGCGCAGGGCGGGGCAGCTGAATTGAACATGGTTTGCCTACCCAGCTTTAAGATCTCTGACCCACAGCATCTCGAATCGTGTACTCGCATAGCTGTCTTAGTCTTGCCTGAGAGATTGCAAGCCCCCAGGTGGTCATGACCCACTTCTAGCTATTAATGCTGCATTGGAGCTCTCCTCTTGTCTTAGCGTGGTGTCTCTTACCAATACTCTCATGCTTCCTGTTGTCAGTGTTTGTGCACTACTCTGTACAATGTGTCTTCTTGCTGTGCATCTGAGGATCTCTACTAGTATATATATGCCCCCGAGAACACAAGACGAATCAAATAGAAATAGGGAGAGACAGGTAACATTTATGCGGCCAACTTGCTTTTAATACATTCTGTCATGTGCTGTCACAATTCACTTGCTTGTTCCCCTGCTTGGACTTTCTCTCTTACCTTTAGTACTCTTGTTCATAGCAGAGATCAAAGTGAGAATTCAAACACTGTAGACAGACTCAGCCTGCTTCATGTGCTAGTTATTGCAAAGCGAGACTGTCAGAACGCTCAATAACAGCAGATGAGCTAGGTCAGGAGCTTTCAAAGCCTGAACTAGCGTTGCAGTGTGGTAAAGTTATTTGGTCATCTGCTTTCTTGTCTTGTTCCCACTCCGTATACACTCTCGTACAGGTTGGGTGATAGCAGCTCCGTGGTGAGCAAGCGCCGCCGCGAGTGTATGCGCACAGATCTGAGGGTCTGTTCCTTGATGATATCAACTCTACTCATACTATCAAGCTCGTGCGCTGACAATGCAATGGTCTGATATGTGTGATCAGCTACTCTTTCATATGTTTGCAGCCTCAAGAGAAAGCTCGGAAGGTGCATTTTGAATATCTGCATCTTTTAGGGCAGTCCAATCAAGCTCACTGATGCCTTGAGCTCAATGACAGAGCTGGCTGTCTAAGAAAGAAAGGAGTACACTTTACAATAGGTTCTGAATTGTACATGTGATCAAGGGGAAAGATAAGATGCATGTGTGAGCTCGAGCGAGTAGTGTCATAAGGCTATTATATGCTAAGAAATTGAATCTCAGGATGTTGTGTCTACATTTGCTGCTCTGGGTGCTTGGCTGCTTTGTCAGATGTTGCATGTAAAGAGTTCAACACAACATGAACATGTCTTCCCTTCTGCAACTTTAGCGGTACAGGCAGACTCTAGGAGTCATGAAGTTGCGGAAACTGACAGCGGTGTGCTCACTACTGTAGTACCTGTGTCTCGTAGATTATTGTGTGCTCCTGTGTTAAGCGTCATGACAATGCAGTGTATCACTAGATACTTTGAGTTGAGCTGTAAATCACAGCTGCAGCTGCAGACCTCAAGCTCCTGAGGACAATGAGAAATTCGGGTGAATCACAAGTTTGTGTGAGAGTGATCTCAGTGTGTTTCTGAGAAGGCTACAAGACATGGTATAGGACACCTGTGAGTGAGTTTCGCATGTATTGTTTCTTTCTTGTCTATTCTTGCATTGACACCATGGAAAAGCTGAGAGTTATTCACTCAAAGTCTGGCATGCGGGATACACTGACAATCTTTGCTCCTGAAGTGCTGAAGGGTAGCTCTCAACCGGTTGCGGTGATTGATGATAGCTTTGGGTGACTTCTTCTTGCCGAGGTGCATTTGCAGATTGTGGAGTCTGACTACAATTTAGGGATTCAATGTCTCTTTTCCACAGAAGGGGCTTGCAGCGGTCTCCGCTTATTCTCTCGTGAATAGTGCAATAGATGTTTACTGCTTCTCTATCTCTTCCTCTCTCTTTTCAGTCGACCGGCTCTTCCATTCTTCTAGATCCTATATGCCCATACATCATTTCTTGGCCGTAGGGACTTAATTTTTTTTTTTCAGTATTACTCTACTTTATCCAAGTCTCATTGGTGCATCAAGTGTGTTGCAAGGTCATTCTGCTTTCTCTTGGGTCCTGCTAAAGATTATGAGCTCAAGTGGAAGATTGGCTGCCATGTCTAAAACTCCCCTTGTCTGCTATAGGACCCTACTCTCTGCTCAGTATATGAACGCGAGGGTTTTGCTCTTCTCTCTGCTCTTATCTCTCTTGTATTGCATAGATAGCTTGTCACCTTGCTGCCATTGGCAAGCTGTCTATTGTCTCGGAATTGGGACCTGGTCAGACCTTGCCAGTGATACCTTCCATGTCATCAAGCTTCCCCAATCTCAACCAGGAGGAAATGGATTCTTCTTTGTTCTTTGAGGCAGAGGAGATGGTTTGCTTCCAATCTGTGCTTATCCCCCAATACTCTGCTTCCCTTGATATACCTCTCTACTGCTCTTGGACTTGTAGTTGAGGTATACAACACCAAGGACAAGAGTAAGAAGAGGCTTTGAACAAAGTATAAGAGGAGTAAAAAAGCACGGACATGGGGAAGAGAAGAGAATCAATTTGAGCTCCGGCCTGAAAGCCAACCCAACCGATCATAGCAGACAGCCCCGCTAGACCACGATAGCTGCTGAGCAGCTATATCGCATAATCAGATTCCAGCTGAAAAACATAAAGGAAGGAGTACCAGAATGGAATTGAAGTCAAAATGTATGTGAGCGGGTCGACTTCCGAGTCTATGATTAAGTAGAGCTCTAAGTTATTCAAGCTCGAGATATTTAGTTGTGAAGAAAGAATCTTTTGAGAAAAAAGTTTGTTTCTTCTAGAATCTTCTTTATCCGACAAATGGAGTAGGTATTGCAAGAATCGGTCAATGAACTTCTTCTCTCCCCTTCAGCTGTATGCTTACATGTTGGGTAGCTAGAGGATGCTCTGACAACTATGAGCAAAACGCTGCCTAGAGATTTGTTACAGTGAAGCGTTGATGAGTTGTTTTCCGTTCTCTATTGTCTCCTATCGCCCTCTGTCGTTCCGAGCGCACCATGTGCCTCCGGTGTTGTCAATCCCCTTGTCCAATGGGATTTGTACCCATCTTCAGTCTTTTTCATGTCTCTCTTCAGCCAGCTTAGGCCAACTCCTTTGACTCTTTCTCGCTAGAATGTTCTATGAACATAGCTTACGTAGATCTACAGAGGAGGAGCTCAAGTGACTCCTCTCTTGCTTTTGGAAACATCACTTTTACACTTCACAACCTTTTACTCAGCCTTTCCTCTCTACCTTTGTGAGATGCCTCTGTCCCTCGGCTCTCCATGCACGCCACTCAGATCGACTCGACTACCCACACCTTTCCGGGCATTCATCTGCCTTGGTTTCTTTCTAGAGTTGAAGCTCATCTTCAAGCTCAATTCCTCTGAATCGGGTTCTCCGTTCAGCTTTGCCGTAGACTCTCTCTCCTGGCGTGTCATTCACGTTCGAGTTGGGCATCCTGCTCACAACGTACTGCAAAGTAAGAAGGCAAAAATGGAGAAAGAGCACTTTTACCGAAAACCGTTTCAAGTGTAGGAGGGAAAAGGGAGATGAAGGTGAATACATTCCAGAATGCGGAATAGTTCCGATCGAAGGAATTGTAGCAACAGTACTGTGTCGACTTTTTTTGTGCTTTATTTTCTCTTTCCTTCACTGTCACCAGACTACCTTGTTCCTCACCCTTAACTTTGCCACTTCAGCTGTTCCGTTGACCACTGAAAGACTCTCTGAACACGCAGCGCTCAGGTGGCTCAACCAAAGAATTGCAGAACAAGAGCAAAGGAGCCAAGTCGTCTAAACAGAACACAGTTGACAGAGAAGGATCTTCCTTCGGCCTATGACCACATACAGGCTCGCCTCTTGCCCCTTAACAATGTACAATCATTGCCTGCTACTAGGGACAGACCAAGAACACAAGAATCACAAATCAGGTTTATCAATTTCAAGCACTCATTCATCCGTTTCAATCATAGAGGCATCAAGAGACAATGCGTGCAAGAGCAGGTTGACATTTCGCTACAACGAGAGAAGAAAGGGCGTGTCAGGGAGGTGCGAGAGTGCGAGAAGAGACAATGAAAGAGAGAATGAAACATACGATTTTGATGGCCGCAATCTCAGGTCCACCCCGTCCCATCTTAGCGCCCTTCACTCCTTCAATGACCTTGTCCCTCACACCCGTGACAAGGACTTGCTGTTGCTCGGGGTCTGCGCAAACTGCGACGGCAGCGAGGAACCTCCAGACTGGTTCGTCGTCGAAATCGGCCTGAGGTCGAAGTGCGTCGACGGATTGGTACTGAGCGACCCCGAAAGGTACCGAGGCAGCCATGCGAGTGGAAGGGAACATTGGGAGAAGCGAGGTTGAAAGGATGGAGAAGAGGTAGGCGAAAGTGCGTTGCCACTGGGCGACATCAGCGGGGTCGGGAGCGGGAGTCGACTGATTGAGTGATTCAGCGCGCGAGAGTAAGATGGTGAGGAATGCAAGTCCGGGCTGAGCGAGACAGGACAGATTGATCAGATCCGAGTTTTCTTTCTTCGAGGCTGGAGGGAGGACAAGGAAGGCTCACCTTGGATCTGAGAATACTATTAATGTCGTTACGATCAAGGAGTAGCCCGAGCATGCCGGTGACCATCCTC
>Ga0308160_10000531_pt1 | contig 71324 bp, 63 predicted proteins | sample PhyFR1_FD_201036 | JGI IMG/M metagenome (GOLD analysis project Ga0308160, IMG submission 201036) | Phyllosphere microbial communities from UC Gill Tract Community Farm, Albany, California, United States - DLSLF.R1 | ecosystem: Host-associated > Plants > Phyllosphere > Unclassified | place: USA... | reverse complement strand
TCGGCTTCAGGCCCTTCAAGCTGGTCAACGGTGTGGATAGCTTGCTGCGGTGCCGAAGCCTGTTGGCGTTGCCAGGCTTGGTACGCCTGGAAGGCCGCCATTCCCAGGGACGCCAGCGCCGCGTAGTTCATCCCACCGCCGCTACGCGCCTGGGTAGTACCACCTGCAGGAGCACCGCCCAACAAGCCACCCAGGCCACCCAAGCCACCGAGTAAACCACCCAAACCGCCGCCAGCCGAAGTTGCATTGCCTGCTCCCGCGCCCTTCAACAACCCTCCAAGCAACCCGCCCAGGCCGCCGCCCGACGCGCCGCCGCCTTGCTGTCCTGCCCGCAACAGTTGTTCCAGTAGATCGCTGGTATTCATGGTGTCGCCCTCCCGGGGCGCAATAGTGGCTTTGATCAAACATAGTCCTCCCGCGATGGAACACCATGACCGTCGGGCGGGCAAGCTTTATGATGGCGCCATCACGCCAAGAAGGGAGAACCGCGGTGAACCGCATCGAGCATATTGCGTTGATGGCCACCTACAACCAATGGATGAACCGCAAGGTCTACGACGCCGCCGCCGCCCTGACACACGCGCAGTTGACCCTGGACCGCCAAGCGTTTTTCGGTTCGATCTTCGGCACCTTGAACCACCTGATGCTGGGTGACACCGTCTGGCTCAAGCGCTTCGCCGAACACCCGGCCAACTTTGCGGCCTTGGCGCCGCTGAACGGGGTTGCCACGCCCGGCGACCTCAAGCAACTGGCATTCGCCAGCCTTGCAGAACTGGCGGCCCATCGCGCCTGGCTGGATCAACTCATCATCGAGTGGGCCCACAGCCTGCACGAGCCCCACCTCGACCAACGCCTGCGCTATCACAACATGCGCGGCGTGGCCGCCGAGAAACCCTTCTTCGGTTTGCTGGTGCACTTTTTCAACCACCAGACTCACCACCGCGGCCAGGTGACGACACTGCTGAGCCAGGCGGGTGTGGACGTGGGGGTCACCGACTTGCTGGCACTGATTGACTGAAGGCCGACACGGTCAATGTGGGAGCTGGCTTGCCTGCGATGGCGGTGTAACAGGTTCAATACCTGTGACTGACACATCGCTATCGCAGGCAAGCCAGCTCCCACAGTTACCCTATATTGCCCACAGCATCAGTGCTGTCATTTCACCTTGCTGCTCAAGGTTTCCACACTGCGCTTCAAATCATCCAGGCTGCGCTTGAGACCGTCGATCTCGCTTTTCTGCCGCTCCATCGTGCTCTTCTGCTCATCCACCGTACGCTTGAGACTCGACAGCTGACTGTCACTGCTACTGGCACTCGAACCGTCCTTGCGCTTGAACTCATCAAACGCACGCTCTTGGCCCTCCACTAAGCTTTGCAGTTCGCTTTGACTCTGTTTTTGCCCAGCCTGCAGCGCCTCGACATCACCCACGGAAACACCCGACGGCTTCAACACATAGGCACCGCCCACATCCATCGAGCCGGCCGTCAACTTGTCTGAGGACGACGCACTAAATTCGCCCCACTGCACCGCACTCCCCGCCTGCGCCGAGCTGAACGCGCCAGTGCCCAACAACCCCGCTACACCTGCGGCCATGATCCAAGCCTGCTTACGGATACTGAGCATCAAACGACTCCCTGCGAAATGCCGAAATGGCATATCGCTATGACTGTCATTTATGGGGCTTGTTCCTGGGTTGCAAGCGTTCATCAGAACTTGGCACAAAGGCCATGTAGATCACTGATCTGCCACGTTTTTTTTCTGCGCATCTTTATGCGGGAAAACCGGCTGGGAGGTTGCGCTGAAGCGGCTGGATCTATATATTCCCAACCCTGTTACACCGCGCTACCGCCCGAATGGCGAAACTGGTAGACGCATGGGACTTAAAATCCCCCGCTCGTAAGGGCGTCCCGGTTCGATTCCGGGTTCGGGCACCATCTCTCGTTCCACTGACAGCCAGTAAAGTCTGTGAAACCCTTTAAAACCCGCCGTTTGGCGGGTTTTTTCGTTTATGATGTTTCGTCGGTATGCGAGGCGAGCTTCAGCATTGACTCGTTGCCGGGCGAACTAGCAGCCTTTGGAACCCTCGCCTGCACTGCAGGTCGCAAATGACTCATTCATGCGACGTGCGCAATAACAACCGTCGAGACACAGCTGTTATCCGCTACATGGTCTAACCGAAATGACCTCGACAAAGCGATATTTTTTCCTCGCTGCCTTGGCAGCCTCTTGCTCAGCAACGAGGGAACTGAGCGTATCAGCGTCATGCACTATTTCGTACATTTTCCCTTCAAACTCATTACCCACTCTGAGTTTCACCCGAAGCTTAGAGGTGAATGCCTTTGAGGTTATTTGTTTTTCTGATTTCACGCTCGGTATCGTCGAAACTTGCGGCGCAGGATGGGTTCTATGTTTATTCCCCGCCGATACAACGGACTCAGACACACCAAACAATGCCCAGCGCATCTCTTTTTCAGTTATCTCATTCTTCATTGCATTACTCAGCAAACATTCAAAAATAATAGCCTTGGGCTGTAAATGAGAGGTGCAGTCAATGACACAGTTTACTCAGAGCACCGAGAAAGCGCAGAGCGATATTCCGCGGGCTGATATCCCAGATATGGCTTATTTGCAGTTTTCCGAGAGTTTGATCATCAGCGGCTGATATACGCTGGGGTCGACCGATGAAAACACTGCCATACCTTGGACCGGGGCGCCTACTTTTAATTTTCCGACGGTAAGCACCTCATCCACAGTATCCAATTTGTATTCTTTGCCTTCAGCTCCGTAAGCTTTCAAACAGTAGCCAGCCAAATCGAGTCCGCGTCCCTTGAGATTCCCCAAGAAAATTTCAAAACTCTGTGTATAGGCACTTTTCTCGCCCACAGACATAGTCCCGGAAGTTTTTTGTGTCGAGACCACTATTACGTGATCCAGACCTTTTGCATGTGCGCTGAGAGTAATGCAGCTCAGAGTGATTGAGGCAATGACACTTGAAATTTTCATAGTAAGTCCGCTGACTGTGTTAAACCTCAATCCTAAACAATTGAGCTCAAAGCCATGCGTGAATTACACGCAATCCACGTACTTTTCAGATCGCTAAGCTGCCGTTCCTTAAAAGGATGTCCGACTGATAAATCAGCCGAGCCATTTCGATAGCGGCACCTTTCGAAGGCAAGAAGGAAAAATTCGCATCACACTACTTAATCACACTGAATAATTTTGAAACCATCCTGCGATGGCGTAGCAACCGCCTTCAGCCAAATGAAGGCGGCCTTGTAAGCGCTATAAAGTTATTAGCGAAGCGCGCCATGGCGGACTCACTATGAATAACTCTGAATTGCGCTGAATAGCTGTATCAGAACCATTCGGTCGGATGGCACTTTAATGGTTCTCTGATAACAACATCAGCGTCTGTCCCCCCTCACCGTCCTCGACATGGAAGCGACAAGCATGCGCCATCACCAGCAAAAAAACTGCACTTGCGGCTTATCGCGCGTTGATGAAGACCGGGTTGAGCTGACACCTTATTTCGGTTGTCCCTGCCGCTACTGCATCAAGAAAGCCAGCACTGCGCGCTGCGAGCCCCAATCGATGAGTGAAGAAAACCTCATCAACGCCATAGAGTACATACGCAACGATGCACGCATCACCCAAGCCTTAATCGTTGGCGGCGACCCGCTGGTAAAACCAAAACAGCTGTTCGCGTTGCTGGAAAACCTGGCGAGCATCCCCCATCTCAATAACATTCGTATCGCAACTCGGCACGCCCTGCTTCAACCAGAGTGCATTAATGAAGCCTTTATCGAACGTATTGCCAGCTATAACTACGTCGATTATGCCTATCCTCTGCGCTCCACAAGCGTGTCTCTGGACGTTGCAATCAACCACGCCAGCGAGCTGCAACCGGACGTCATCAGGGCACTCAATGGCTTCAGCCGTCGGGGCATCAACGCACGTGGCCACGCAGTACTGCTCAAAGGGGTCAACGACGATTTCCACAGCCTTAAGAATCTTATCGATCATTTCCTCGCGGTTGGAATCACGCCTTATCACTTAATACACTGCGCAGACGCTCCAGGTGGCGCACCGCTGCGCACCACCGTGAAAAAAGGCCATACCCTAATTACCCAATTGATGGCGTTTTCAGGTACCTATGCATTGCCTTATGGGTACGTCACCGCCGTGGGCACGCACTACATCACACCAGGCCAAGTCCTACGCTACGAAAATATTGGAGGACAGCGTTTTATTCGCGCCCGCTCACCCTATCCAGCCGAGCGCTACAAAACACTTTCCGGTAACTCAAGCCTGCCGCCACTGCACGAGATTGATGATCAAGGCTACATCGTCTCGCACTACCCGGATGGCAACGACGCCCTTCTCGTCTATTGACCCACTAAGCGCCCTATGAAACCCCTCACTATTATCGTTATAGAAAACTTGATCATCCGCCTGCCAAACTTACGTGCCATTGCCGTCGCGGCCACTCAGGCCGGGTTGACTATGATTGCCATCGTACCTGATGCGCTGACTCCTGATGACATAGATGCCTTGCCATTTCGCGCCATCCCCATTTCGGACTGGAGCAGCGACGGCCTGGAAACAATGGTGTGCCGTCTGGAGCGACACGCAACCGTGGTCGGCATCGGCACCTGTATCGGCTTCTTCACACCCGAAGGGTTATTGGGGGCCCAGGTCGCAGAACTTTGCGCACGGCGCGGTTTGCCCCATCCTCCTGTCGACGCGTTGTACCTCGCCAACAACAAGTTCGCCATGCGCCAGCGCCTGCGTGAACGCAATGTCTATACCGCACGTTACGCACGCGTTATCGGTGATGCCAGCCTTGTAGTCGCCGCCGAGCATGTGGGCTTCCCACTGATACTGAAACCCGTGGTGGGTTTGGGCTCAAGCTTTATTTCACGTTGTGAGAATATTGCCGACATGCGCCGCGTATTCCGCCATTATCAGGAGCATGCTCGCCATGGTTATTACACTGAATATTTTTGCGCCCACGACATTGGCGACGACCATTTCGAACCCATGCGCGAGATGCTTGCCGAAGAGGCGATTGATGGTTATGAAATCAGTGTCGAGTGTTTATGCACCGGGCACCAAATCCTGCCGTTGGTGATGCACGATAAGTTAGACGTAGAGCAGAGCTCATACTCATCCTATGAAAACCTTTTGGTCAGCCCCCCCGTTCGCCTTACGCTCAACGAACAGCAGCAAATATTGATCTATACGCGCGTGGTATTGAACACGCTGGGTTTGAGGAATAGTTTCTGTCACGTTGAATTACGATACGACTCCAAAGGCCGTGCCAGCATCATCGAAGTTAACCCACGCGTTGGTGGAATGCGTGTGCGGGAAAGCCTGCTGGCTTTGCGTGGTGTTGACTTTGCAGCTGTATACGTTCAACAACTGCTGGGCAAACCATTTAGTTTCCCCGAGCCCCCCATGGCGTCCGGGTACCATGGGATGTCTGCGGTTTACCCAAGGGTAAGTGGAATTTTAAGAGGGATCCACGGCGTCGAAACGGCACGCCAACTGCCCGGTGTGCTGAGTGTGAATACCCATATAGCACCCGGCACGTCCATCGGCGGCGACTTTGAGGAGGTGTTTGCAGTGGATGCGTGGTTACGAGCAGATACACCGGCGGCTATGAAGGCGCTGGACCGGAAAGTCAGAGAACTGATCAAGATCGATATCGAATAGCGATACGACATTAAAAACGTGAACGCAAACCAGCCCGGCAATCGCCGGGCTATTTCTCCTTGAGATTTCCAGCGTCACTTGTACGCGCCCGTTCTCTGGCAATCAGTTCCTGCGCCAGTGCCAAACGCACAGCGGGCTTGACGCGTTGAAGCCAGCGGCCTCTGCACCGCCCACTCTCATCTACGAAAACGCCCCGCTCTCTTGTGAGAAAGCAGGGCTTTAAGACGATGGCGAATCAGAAACGGTAAGTGACCCCCAAGCCGAAACCATTGGCGCTGTTTTCGTACTTGGCCTTGTAGTACTGGCCAAGCGCGTTGGTGCGGTCAACCTTGACCGGCGCTTCCTTGAGGTAGGCATAAGCCACATCGACGGTCATGTTCGGCGCAACATCGTAGCCAGCACCGAGACTGAAGATGGTCCGATCCCCAGTAGGAATACGTGGCGAGCGATCGGTGTTGTTGGTCGGCGACTGGTCAACCGTCAAACCGGTGCGCAGCACCCACTGTTTGTTCAGTCGATAGGAAGTGCCCACGGCATAGGCCCAGGTATCGTGCCAGTTTTGCTCCTCTTTAATGGTACTGAGTAAAGCCTGAGCATACACACCATTGCTGTAAGTAACGCCCTCGTTCTTGACCGTAATGTCTTTGAGACGACTCCAGCGTGTCCAGGTTGCCCCGGCATAGAGCTTCCAATCAGCATTCACCTCTTGCGTCACAGAGAAATCCCAGGACTCTGGCGTATCAATTTTGAGAGATGCGTCGTAGCGGCCACTGCTCAATACTGCGTCAGGAACGTTGGCACCTTTAGTGACTTGAGTTTGCCCCTCCAGCTTGTACTTGACCTGCGAATGGTAAGTCAGGCCTACCCGCGTGCTGTCAGTTGCTTGAAGCAACACGCCAGCGTTAAAACCCAAGGCGGTGTCGTCACCCTTGATTTTGATATTGTTGGACGCGAGACTTGGGTTCGGAATGTTGATATCCGACTCCAAAGTACCGGAAACCCGGTTGATGGTCGGGCCAAAACCGATAGACAGCTTATCGTTGAAGGCATAGCTGACGGTTGGCTGGAGCGTGATGACTTTCACCTCGCTCTTGCTGCCGAAAGCTTTGCCCTGGAAGCCTTTTTCATAATCGGCGACCATGCCAAATGGCGCATAGAGACCAAAGCCTACAGCCCATTGCTCGTTCAGTTTTTGGGTGTAGAAAGCAAAAGGCACGCCGGTAAGCGGCACCATGTTGCCCTTGTTACTGCCACTCGAACTGCCGCTGGCCTGGCTGATGTTGCTCGTTGCATCAATAACGGCGAGACCACCGGTTATTTGCTGGCCGTCCAGGCGAACCATACCGGCGGGGTTGCCATAGACAGTACTGGCATCTTCTGCCGATGAAGATCGCCCGGCAAAACCTGTTCCCATCCCACTGATACTTTGTTCATTCAATGCAAAGCCAGCCGCAAACGCTTGTGAAGAGGCCAGGGTAATAGCCAGGCCCAGTGTTTTTTTCAACATTACTTTCTTCATTAGTTAAAGCTCCGTGGTGATCACCACAGAGGAAAGTAACAATATTTAAATGTCAGTGTTGTAGGGCAACTTGTAGGAAATAAATCTGCACAGGTTAGTTCCACCGATGCCAACTTTGCCCCGGCAACACTTAGTTACGTACTCAGCGAATAAGGGCAGCGAAACGCTCGCACATTGGCGTCACCGAAGGGTTGCTCAAGCCCCACACTGCGTATCTGCAATACGACGTTATAGCCATCAAATGAAAGCGTCAGCCACTGCGTATCGGCAGTAGGGCCGGCGCTCAGTAGCCCTTGGTCGATAAGCCGAAACCACGCCCACGTGCCTTCCTGCGACTGTCGTATGGTACGCCCATCCAACAGCGTCACCACCGCGTTAAGTCGCGTACCCAGCACTTGAGAGGGCCAGGTAAACAGGCTCGGCAAAATAGGGCCGTGAGAGTAACTCAACTGCCGGTCATCCACGATCAGGCTGAAGGAGGCGATCTCTTCGTCCATGGTCACCGGGCTAATTTCGAAATCAATGTGCGCCTGCGCGGCGCCTGCAGGAAAAAAAACCTTGCCGATATGTTCTGCGCGGTCAAATTGCAGCAGAACCAAAGGGTCGATCTCATCACCCTCAACCGCTCTGTTGTCGGGACGAAGTAAGGTGCTTTCGTCTTTGTGACGACCAGGATAAAAACGCCCAAATGTTTGCAGTAACCCGTCAGCGGCAAACAGCTGGTTAAAAGCCTCCAGTGGCACATCGGTGCTTGCATTGCGATCAAAAGGGTAGCGTTGCTGGACCACACGTTCGCAGTAAGGCCCAAGGTCTTGTGCCCATTTTTTTGTGAGCGTCACGGACTGGTGTGCACGTACCCAACCTTTACCGACTTTGACGATGTCGCTGAGTAGCGGCCTTATCAGCAGCGGCAAAGTGCTCGTCAGTGAGTCCAAGCGCTCAAGCGCATTGACGTCGGGTGGTGATAAACCCGAGGCTGTTGAAGCTTCTCGGGCCGACAGATAAACCCCCGCGTAAGCCAGCGCTTCGCGCAGTTGATCCAGAAGGCTGGGCCGCCCCTCGACAGACTCGGTCAGCCGATGAAACGAAGCGAAGTGTTGCGTTACAGCACTTTGCTCCGATGCGTCATTGAGAATGTCCTTGGCGTTGTCCTCGACGCCCAAACGTGTCTTCAGTGCAACAGTGCGCTCGCGAAGACGCTTGAATATGCCGTCGTTCTCAGCATTGAGGCTTAAACGGGTTTCACGGTCGATTAACTGTAACAATCGACTCAGTGCACCTTCCTGCTGTGACAAACGCTCCAGACGACCCGGCAAATGTTCAGGCTCATTGAGGCCCGCAACTTTTAAGTCAGAAACGAAATACTCCCAATGCCTCACGTAGTCACGTTGATAAAGACCCAATATTTCGGCCCGCACGTGGTGCGCAGCTTGCTGACGAGCCGCCCCCATAACCCAGCTTTCATCACGCAAAGCCTCGGTAATGAAACGCTCCAATCGTTGGTTCAAGTGCGTATACCCTTCCAGGGTAAAGAGCCAAGGCACCCCCTGCGCCATTGAGCGGCCAGAGCGCGAGGCAAATAACATCAAGCCTCCTGTCCCGATTTCGCTGGCAACGCTCAACTCCTTGTGAGGCAGGTTTCGCAACACGGTCGATAGCTGGCGGTAAACACGCTGCGCCACCGGTTCACGCGAGATGTGCTCTCTCGCCTGTTCCACGAGGGCGTCGTTGACACTGAACAATGCAGCAGCAGGTATCGACTGTACTACCCGCTGTAAATGCGCGTTCAGCCATTCACGTTGCGGTTGAGGGAGCCGCTGATCCGACAATACCTTGAGTTCGCGTGCAACAAAGCGGGTATCCCAACGACCTTGCCCGCCCAGCATCAAATACAGGCGCAGATTGTCGTAAGCGTGCGCCTTAGGAGTGTTGATCCGCTCCTCCAACGCGTTCGCCAATGGTTGTGCAATGGCCTCGCTCAACGCTTGCTCGTATAACGTTTGAATCAGTGTCACCAGGCGCTGTTGCTGGTTAAGCTGCAAGCTGGGCAGCCAACCCTTATCCTGCGAAACATCAACCATATCGGTCAGGAGAGTGAGCCGCTCAAGTCCATCCTGGCGAAGGTTAAATAGCGCTTCCCGCTGCTCGGCCAGCTTATCGAGCATGCGCGCCTGATGATGATAATGATGGGCCAGAAACGCACACACACCCGCCACGATCAATATCAAACACACCCGAGCATGCGAGCGCACCCAACCTGCAGAATGCTTGAGAAACATACGCCAGGCGCCATGACGCTCACACTGCTGCAAGGTCCGCAGTAACAGCGTCGAACTCGTAGCCCCTTGAACGTCTTCAGCCAAATCCCCCGCCGTGAAGCGCAGCGACTGCAAACGCGCCTGATCATGAAAGACCGCCTGCAAAAAAACCTGTACGTGCCCACTGAACAGTCGCCACAACGGTGAAAACCCATAAAGCTGAGTCCGCAGCAGGGTCAGCGGCTCCCTCTGCAATCGATCAAGCAGGCTGTCATCAAGGGACTCAAGTCGATTACCCATGCGTTCGGCCAATCGCAAGAGGTTGGATTGGTTAGTCCCCAAAGGAAAGCCAATCGCCAAATCACGCTCCTCGCCCTGCAATCCCATAATCGAGGGCACATAGCCCGGCAGGCTGGAGCAGTGGCTCACAATAGCCTGGATCGGCAAGCCCTTACCGATCGCGCGCGCCAGCTCCTCCAGGCGCTCGCGCAGGCTCAACGCTTGTAACTCCTGGCCGTCATCGGCTCCCAGCAGCTTCTGAGCATTCAATAACAACAGGCCGCCCACCAAAGCGCATCGGTCACGTTTAGCGCCTTTGAGCTCATCCAACAAACATAGCCAGCGTCGCGACTCAGCCTCGGACAGCAAGCGGCCACTCACCGTCAGCACGCTGTAACGCCCTACCCGCTCAATACGCAGGTCAACGTTCGAGGTGGTATGCAAATCGAAGAGCAAAAATGCTGGCCTGACACCCTCAACCTGTGTCTCCAAGCGCCACTGTGTAAGCTGCTCACGCAGTTGCAACTCACGCTCACAGGGAGCTATCCGTTTCTCCAAGTCGACTTGAACCTCCAGAGCGCGGTGTTTGGCGCGCTGCGCCTCAACTTTCCATCTCCAGCAAAACCAGACCAGCCCGCCAACGTATAACGGTAACAATACCCCCCATTGCTGCCATGTCTCAGTGAACAGCATGCCGCCATCTATCGACAAGCGCGGGCCATAGTCACGCACCAGCACCGTCACCCAGTACAAAATCGCGACCATCACGGCCGCCCGTGACAGCGTTTTAAAGAATCGCAAAAGCATGACGCCAATCATCCACACATTGGAGGGAGGAAATTTCATTAGCCCATCAGGGGGTCGCCACAGGCTCTGGGGCATAGATCAAGATTTCGACGCGCCGGTTGCGTGCACGGTGCTCCACACTATCGTTTGGGAACAGCGGCTCGGCAGCACCACGACCTTCGGCCTTGAAGCGCAGAGGGTCACGCTTGTCGCCCACCAACACCTTCAGGATTGACTGGGCGCGTGCGAGCGACAGCGCTTCATTGGACCCCAATCGTCCAGCCACGGGGGTGTCGTCACTGTGGCCAATGACCTGAATCCGGCCCTGCCACTCGCCCAATGCCTGCGCAATTCGCAGCAGCAGCGAACGCGTCTGTTCGGCAATCTCGCTGCCACCGCTGGCAAACAAACCAGTGGAACTGAGCACGATGCGCACGCTCCTCCCATCATCAATAAGCGTCAGGCGATTGGCCTCGATGTCGGTGGCCAATTTTTCTGCCAGTGTTTGTGCAACTGTGGTCGACTGTGCCGGGCGCAGCGCTTGCAGAGCTTGCAGTTGGTGATAGGAGCGCTTCTCGAAGTAAAGTGCTCCGGCCCCCGCCAGCACCAGCAAGCAAAAACAAAAGCTCCACCAGAACAGGCGTTCGCGCCGACTGAAATAGTCGTGGTTCAAGGTGAGCAAGTGCTCATTCAAACGCACCTTTGGATGATGGCCCCGCTGCAACCGAATGGTTTCGTAAAGCTGACGCCTGCGTAACGCCAAGGCCGCACGCCCCTCGCTCTGAATGCGATAGCGCCCTTCCAGTCCGAGTGCCAAACACAAGTACATCAATTCCAGCAGCGCCAGATTCTCCGCAGGTCTGAGTTCAGCCGCATCAAGGTGAACGAAGAAGCCTTCCCCACCGGCTGTCTCGTTGTGAAAGATCATCAGCAGGCTTTGCTTGGACCACGCGCCCTGCCCCCAGTCACAGTTGGCAATCACCTCGTCGAGCAACGTGCAGAGCGCATACTTGGCATGCTCCTGGGTATGCTGATCGATCCCCGCTTCCAGCGCATTGCGCTGAAAACTACGCACTTGGGTAATCAACCGGGCGCGTAGCTCATCGATATCCGGAGCATGATTCAATCCACGCAACGGCACGACTTCGTAGAGCAGATCGCCTGCCAACTGCACCAGCACTTCATTTGCTGAAACCGAAACTGTACGTGCCGGCTCATCATAGCCATCATCGAGTGGCCGTTTGCGTCGGGACATCCAGCGGCGCCAGTAACCTGGCTTAGCGGTACTCATTGGCCAGCCTTAATGGCCCAGAAAGCCAACTGCAACCCTGGAAAATCCCCGGCAAGATGCAAACCGAACCCGGCGCTGCTGCTCAAGCCAGCCCACAAGGGATGTTCACTTTCCAGTTCGAAATAACTGAAGCCTGCGTAATACGGCAGCTCACGTGGCGCGGCAGGCAATACATGCACCTTCAGACCGGGTAACTGCAGGTCAACCAGGTCACGCATACACTCGATCGGGCCAATCTTCAGGTTGTGAGGGAAACGTTTACGCAGCTCATCGTCAGGCAGTTGCGCGCGTACAGCCAGCACGAAACGCGCCGATCGATACAGCTGCGAGTCGGGCACCGACGCAAAGCGTACCCCCAACTCTCTGTCACTCAACGCCAGCGGAACCACATCGGAGCCGGCTTCAGCACTCAGGGCATGACGAAGGTCCTGAATCACTGGTGTAAAGCAGTCGGCCAATTGATCGTGGCGGTAGATTGGGTATTGTTTGGGCCGCTTATTCTCTTCAACAAAAATGGCCAGATCACCCGCCAACGTTACCAGCGAACGATAGAGCTGCTCGGGGTGCAATCCCTCGCGACTGGCCAGTTGTACCAGCAAGGGTTGAGCGCGATTGAGCGTTTGCAGCATCAAAAAGTCCTGTACTTCGGAAACCCCGCCCAACCCCTGCACGCCGAGGTTCGCCGCCAGCGTAAAGGCGCGCTGGCGAACACGCCCGATGATGTCATCGACAAACTCCGCAAGCTTTGGCGAACGCCGCCAGGCCATAACCGGAGCAATAAACTCCTCATCCAATAACACTTGTCCCCCGGGTGAACGCTCAAGCACCCTGGCGACAGGTAAAAACACATGGGAGACCACCACATCCTGCTCACGCGCCAACTTCATGTTCAGTTGACCCAACTGCAACGTCGCCACCTCACTGCCCTGTACGTTGCTATCAGGGACGCACGCCTCAACCACCCGATAGCGCGCGAGGCTGTCGGCAGAAGGCGCCGTTTCCGTGTCCACACCGTGACCGCGTTGCAGCGCCAGCGCTAATACCACCGGCTGGTCCCGCTCCCCTTCCACCACTGCGTAGCGCAACAACGCCAGTTCATCGTCGCCAAGCACAAAAAAACTGCCATCCGGCAGCACGCCTGCGCACTCGGTCAATACTATGGACCCCAGCGCCAACTGCCCCTTGTCAATTTTAAGCGCGGTAAACCCCCAGGCATCGACTTGCAGTGCACGCAGTGCTTGAACCAATTGGGCTTGAATGTAGCGTTCGTGTTGTTGGAAGTGTTGAGGCTGAAGGAACATGCCTTCGGACCACACGACTTTAGGTTGGTTAATCATTCGTTTGTAGCTCTATCATTGAGGGGGCCATGAACTCGATGGCATGCCGTCCGATCTGGACGGATAGCTCTGGGGTCTTGCGTTGATCCAGCAAGGTGATGGCTCGCCAGCGCGCCTGATCAATATCGCGGTACTCGGCAATGATGCCGATGTAGCGCATGCGTGATTCGGGGATGAAGTGATAGCGATAACGTTCGCCGGGGCGCAGCACAACCACCTCCTGCCCCAGCCAGTCAGCGCGTAAAACCTGCTCGGCCGCCGAACTCAATTGAGCCAGGCTGGCTTGCTCGAAGGCTTGACGACGCAGCAATTGAAACACCTGCACCCGCACCGGCGATGGCCTGCCGTAAAGGTTGCGATTGGCGTCCAGAGACGTCTGCAAGGCAAGGGTCAGGTGAGGGTCCGCGACGGGCTCAGGTGCGGGCTCGGCCAAGAAGCTGCAACCGGTCATGCACGCCAGCAATCCGCTCGCCAGCCACCACCGTGCCAACGACTCAAGCCTGACCATTGTCGGCTTCCTCCGGCAGTGTTGCAGCGACGGGCTGAGCTGCATCAGCACCGGTAGCAGCACCACCGCCACCGCCGTTGATGTCGACCTTTGCAGAGCCGTCAATCGTGACTTGGACGCCATTGATCGCCACGCCCGAAGCGCTGAGTACCAAGGAGCTTGAACCGACCTTGAGCACCAACTCACTGCCGGCTTCAAGGGTGATGGTTTGCTGACCTTTGAGGTCCACACTGCCTGCGGTCAAATACTGTTTGCCCTCAACTTGTGAGTGGCTGTCCCCGTCAATACTCAAGGAGCAGTCCTTGCTTACCTTGACATTGCGACTGCCTTCCACCGACTCGTGCAGGTCCTTGGCAACCTTGACGAACTGGTTGGCTCCCGTGCTGATATGCCAATCGTTGCCCACACTGACGAACGCGTCATTGCCCACCGTGACATCCTGGTTGCGCCCCGCATAAATCAGCAGTTGTTCTGCGTCCTTCTTGTCTTCAAAACGCAGCTCGTTGTACATCTGCTGGTCGCCAAGCGATTGCGATTTGAAGCCCGAGCGTGAAGCCTGGTCAGGTAAATCCCAAGGTGGCCGGGTTCCAGCGTTATAAACGCCGCCGACCACCAGAGGTCGGTCCGGGCTGCCGTCCAGAAACTGCACCACCACCTCCTGCCCTACCCGCGGCAAGAACATTGCGCCCCAGCGTTTGCCAGCCATCGGCTGGGCGACACGTACCCAGCAGGAGCAGTTTTCGTTTTCCTTGCCGCTGCTATCCCAATGAAATTGCACCTTGACCCGGCCATGCTTATCCACCCACTGTGGCTCGCCGGATTTACCCACCACAAAGGCGGTCTGCGGCCCGCTAATGACCGGCGTTGGCGTGCGAATGGGCGCACGGAATATCTGGCTGGTTTTGATCACCTCAACCGAGCCTTCAAAACGAAGCTCGCCAAGCCCGCCCGTCGACTCCGGGCAACTGCCTGTCAGGGTTGATCGCACCACCAGGTATTTGGCGTTATGAGCCGACTGCGGATGATCGGTGAGTTCGAAGCGGTGACCAGGCGTCAGGTAGGGTGTCGAGTGGGTCGCGTGCGCCACGCATTGGCGGGTGAGCAGAGCCTGCGCCTGTACCTTGGCGAATGCATCGCCGGCACGCTGATCGGCAAAGAAACCGGGGTACGACGACCGCTCATAATCGTCCAGCTCATAACCGGCAGCGACAGCGCTTTCGCCGCGTTGAACGCTAGCCTCACGGCTGTTGGCCTTGCTGAAATCGTAGTCATGCAGCGAGACTTTTCCCGTCGTCATTTCAGACCGCGATACCCAACTGAAAACGCTGGCGATGAAGTGGGGCTGGTGCGGTCTGTAGCGCATTTTGTCGCAGTGAGCTGCCGTTTTGTGGGCGCTCATGGCATCGACGATAACCAACTCGTGGCTACCGTCCTTAAAAGTGAAAAAATAATAGAGCCCTGCACGCTCCATCAGTCGGCTGAAAAAATCGAAATCGCTTTCGCAGTACTGCACGCAGTATTCCAAGGCGTCATAGCGTCCCGTCACTTGCCAGTCCACCCTACCCGGGTACTCGTCCAGCACCGCCGTCAGCACCTCGACTACCGTTTTTTCCTCAAAAAAACGATTGTGGCTCGCCAGCGTCAACAACCACAGCCACGGGCGCAACGTCAGCGTGTAGCGCCCCTGCTGGCCAAATCGATCATCCTGGGCCACCGCGCTGATATGCCCGTGTACCCAGCGTACACCGCCATCGGAAGCACTCAAGCCGACACCCAGTGTCTGGCCGAGCAAACGATTGGCGTCCAACTCGGTTTTGCTGCCCTGTACCTCAAGGGTGTACTGCGCGAGCATGCTCAGCCCCTCGCTCGCTTCAAAATGAATCAGCGATAACGTGCCAGCCGCTGAAGGCGCCTTGATCTGACTAGCCTTGAAGCTGCTCATCATTCGACTCGCTTAATCATGAGATCAGTGTTTTCCGGGTGCCTGGATCCGCAACTTGAATCAGGCCTGCCCAGGTGCAGGAGCAGGTTGCGGTACCGCCCAAAGCAGGGAGTTTGCCGATCAAGGTCTTTGTAACGTCGGGAATCCATGGCGTGACCGTTACCGGCAAACACGGCATCGGTGTCAATGCCCCCATCGCTGCCGATGTCGCCGCCGCGACCTGTGGGTTGGCCAGGGAACTGCACATTCCAAACGAGCAGATGTTGACCATCGGCAGGTGATCCATGATGGTCGCCGCCAATTGCCCCTCGACAAACACCCGATTGATGGGCAGTACAATCAACTTGGCTTGCGTATTGCCGAAGGAACAACGCAACGAAGCCCCCATGACCACTTGTGCCGGCATATGCCTTTGCTCCTGAATCAGTCACTGAAAAAAACGTGCCGCTGTGAAACGCCAATGCCGATGCCTGCGCGGCTCGCCGGCAGCCGCCAACCAGGTTGCCTGGCCCAGCGGCAATTGGCTTCCCAGGCGCAACTGCACGACCTGTGCACGATCAAGCTGTAATTGAAGGTCCCATTGAAAAGTGCGGCCGACATAACGTTCGACCAACTGATAGAGCGGCAAGAGGAACGCTGCGCCGGGTAAAAGCCTCTGGTAATCGCACCACGACAGTGGCCCCAGTTGCAGCGTAAAACTGTGTTGGACATTCCAGGCATGCTTGCCCAATAGCGTTGCCACGCCCAGTTGGCTGGACTCCCGCTGACGTCCGAGCCTGAGGCATTGCTCAGGCTCTAAGGCTGCACGCCGTCCCACCAAGGTTTGCACACTGACCGGCACCTGCAAAAAGTCCCTGACCATCGCAAGTAAACCGCGAGCACTGCGTCGCTGGTCGACCATCTGGTTGACGTAATAAGTTCCAGCCCCGGGCAATGCGCTCATTCGTGCGGGTGAGAAAGCCGATACGTAGTCGCGAAAGCGATCGTGTGCTGGCCGATCAGCCGACACCACCGGGCGAGCCATGGCCCAACTGCGGTAGAGCAGACTCAACAATCGATGATGAAAGACATCCAGAAAATGCGCGGCGCCAGGGTCGTTATGATTGACCTGCAACGACAATAGCCTTTCACTGAAATGTAATGGCATCGGCCCATTAACGCCGGTCAAACCGAAGAAATTGACCATCAGGCAGGCCGCTCGCCCTTCACGCAAGCGCCAACCGGCAATCATCGCCGGCTGAAACGCCAGGGACACTTGCTGCGCCAGACGCACAGGGTCGTCGCGCAGATGGTCAGCGGTCCCCCAGCGTGGCATCTGCGGGTAGGCAGACTCAATACAGCGCATGGCACTGAAAAATTCATAGCGCCATGGCCATTGACCTAAAGAGGGTCGGCGAGTCACAAGGTCATGCATTGAGTCGCCCTCGCCTGCCATGTCTTGATATGACCGCGTGTCACACTGTGCAACTCGGTCTCGGTGAACGAGTTAAGTGCGGAGTAATGTGCGAAGAACGCCTCCAGTATCGAGCCGAACGCGTAGGTTCCTGTGCTCTCACAAGCGCCGTCGTCCAGCGTCAATATGAGTTTTAACCCTCGGCCAAACGTCACCGGGCCAGGCCCCGGAAGCCGTAGTGTGGTCACCTGTGCACGCAACGAATGGATAGCCTGTAACAGCCTGCTGCTCACGCTATCGTCGGCGATGTATAAGGACAGCAGATCGCACAGCGCCCGCGCGCCCGCTTTGCCATCCTCTTCAGCCAACGGCAAAAAGTTGCGCGAAAGGTGGCGTATCGCTTGCCATTGCCGCTCACCCTGAAGCGGCGCGGGTACCGGCTTGGAGGGGCCGGCGACACAGCGCACGGACAGGACTGGCGCACTGACATCGAGTGCAAAATCCGTGTTGCCCTGCCCCAGTGGCATCCTCAACGGTAAATCACGATTGGAGCACCGTACTTTCAGCGCCAGTTGCTGAAGGTCACTCTCGCCCTCGGGAAGCGAAGCGATAACCAACGACAGGCTGACATCGCTGCCTTGATAGTTGGACTCACGGCTCATCGCCCTGTCGGGCCTGCGGCTCAGACCGCGATGCAACTGATAGAAACCCGCCGGTTGCACACCGCTGCCAGCCAGTGTCTGAGGCGCATAGAGAGGCAAAAACACCAGCCGTTCCCTGGACCCAGCGCAATAACCATGCACCGAGAGAACGTCCAGCACCTCGTGGGCCAGACGATTGGACTTGTCGACAACCACGGGCAACTCTTGGCGGTGCGGGTCGTACGCAACGTGATCGGTATACTTGGCAAACAGGTTGATCGCCGGCGCACAGAACAGCGCAAAACTGCTGACATCCAAACGTGCGGGGAGCGGTAACGTGAGTGGCCGAAAGAGAATCACCAACTCCAGCTGATCAGTGCGACATGCGCGCACCGCCGGCCCTAATCCGCCTAAAGTCACAAATCTTTGTGCAGGCGCGAACGCCAAAAACTGTCTCAGCTGGGCAAACGCTGAATTGCTCAACGATAAGGGTACTTGCCGTCCCTCCTCGCCTGGCTCCCGATAGGTTTGCGTTATCTGGTGCGGTTCGATCAAATGTTCCCATGGTGCATCACTTTCGGCCGGTCGCACGAGTACGCCACACGCATGTGCCAGCAACGCCTCCTGTAAAACCATCGGCAATGAATCGCTGCCAGGCAGAAACAATGTCAGCGCCTCAAGTGCCAATTGCTCGAAGCGTAGGCCCGAGGTCGTGCGTACATTAAAGCGCAACGCAGACACGGCTTGATCGGCCAACGCCGACGGCAAGCCTTTAAGCAATCGGGAGCTGGGAAGGTAGCCCACAGATTCCAGACGAATCGGCCACAACGTGACCGGCGCAAGGGTTCTGAACTCGCAACGAGGCACTTGCCCCTCGCGATCCAGGCTTGAACGCAGGGCCGTATCGCTGGGGAGGGTATAGCCCGACGCCAAGGTGCCCTCTTGCAGGTCCGGAGCAAACTGGACCACCGCCATCGAGGGCACCGGTAGCAAAAACTGTGGTTGAATCAACGCCAACAGGTTCTGTGTGAACGTTGGAAACTCTGCCTCCATTTGCAATTGCACGCGGGCGGTGAGAAAACTCAAGCCTTCGAGCAAGCGCTCCACCGACGGGTCCGTGACCTCGTCATGGCCCAACCCCAAAGCGCTGGCCACCTTCGGGTAATCCTTGGCGAACTCACTGCCCGCCTCGCGCAAAAAACTCAGCTCGCGCTCATACAAACGTAATAGGCGATCATCCATGATGCTTGCCATATGGCTGGACGCTCACTTCACCGCTCTCGGTATTCCACGAAGCCTGCAACCGAAACGACCACTGCGAGGCGCGGTGGCGGGTTTCGCCTTGTAACAAAAACTTGAAATAGCTAGAGCTACCAGAACCAGGCAACAGTTGTACCTGCAAAGTATGGCTGAGCACCCGGGGTTCAAAATCTCGAATCAAGGTACGGATACGAAGTTCCAGTGCTTTGAGGTCAACGCTCGATAACAGCACACCCGCAAAATTACCGAGACCACAATTGAGTACCGAGCGGGCAACCCGCGGCTGCCCGCTCAGTTCATAAAAGCAGCCCAACCCTGTTGAATTGAACAACTGTGCCAACTCATGACATAACCGCCCTACACCGTCTGGAGGCGCCGTCAGGTCATTGCCATAGGCACCGGTAGAGCTGGTCAAACGATCCAGCAGTGATGCTGTGGCAATAGACATACAGAAACCTCAACAGACTATTGGGCGGTTATCAAACAACCGAAGAAACCTATCAACCGGCTTTTTTGGCCAGCAAATCGTAGGTTTTTTCAACATCGCCGTTCTTGGTATTGCCGTTGAACTCAACGTATTTGAATTTGATTTTGGTGAAGCTCAAATGAAGGCGCTCGGTCGGGCGACTCTTGGAACCTTCAATGACATAGCTGGTGAGCAGCGCATCACTCAAGGTAATAATCAAATACGGCTGCGTATCTTCCGTACTGCCGCCGGTTTGCAGCACCGTCAGCGTGGCCACGCCCAAGGACTTGCCGTTGGTCGATTGCAGAAACAGATCGGGGGAAGAAATATCGGTGGACTTCGTCAGGCTCATTTCCGAAATATTCGAAACGCCGGTTTGACGCTCGCCGTCATTAATCGCTACGTAACGGGAAGAACCAAAAGAGTACGAGTCAATAACGATCTCGCCCTTATGGTTCGCTTCGGTGCAGGTGCCTTTAATCTCGGTTTCAAACTTGAGAGCAATCATGATGAGCCTTCTGGTTCAGGAAAATAGTGCGTTGAATAACAGCTTGAGCGCGAAACTCGTCGGCCTCAGTTCTTGACGGAGGGCAGTTGAGAAACCAGGCGCAGCGAGACGGTCAGGCCTTCCAATTGGTAATGCGGGCGCAAATAAAACTTGGCTTGGTAAAACCCTGGATTCTCCACAATGTCCTCGACCACAACCTCGGCACTGGCCAATGGTTTGCGTGCCTTATCGGCATCCGTCGCGGTACTTGGGTTGCGCTCGACGTAACGGATAATCCAGTTGTTAAGCCAGGTCTCCATGTCGGCGCGTGATTTGAACGAACCGATCTTGTCGCGCACGATGCACTTGAGGTAATGCGCGAAACGGCACGTGGCAAACAAGTAAGGCAGGCGCGCAGACAGCTTGGCGTTGGCTGTCGCGTCGGGATCACTGTATTCCTGGGGCTGGTGCAGCGACTGCGCCCCGATAAAGGCTGCCAGCGTCGAATTTTTGCAATGCACCAACGGCATAAAACCGTTCTTTGCCAACTCCAACTCACGTCGGTCGCTGATCGCGATTTCCGTGGGGCACGTCATGTCCACGCCGCCGTCTTCAGTTGGGTAGGTGTGCAGGGGCAAATCACTGATCGCGCCGCCCGATTCAATCCCGCGAATACGTGAGCACCAGCCGTATTCTTTGAACGATCGGTTAATACTGACGCCCATGGCGTAAGCCGCGTTGGTCCACAGATAATTGTCGGCCTGCCCATCGGTCACTTCCTCGAAAGCGAATTCGTCCACCGGGGCCGTTTTAGCGCCGTACGGAATTCGCCCAAGAAATCTCGGCATTGTCAGCCCCACATAGCGCGAGTCTTCACTAGTGCGCAAGTTGCGCCACGCCGCATAATCAGCGGTTTGAAAGATCTTCGTCAGATCACGTGGGTTGGCCAGTTCACGCCAGGAATCCATCATCAGCACGCTTGGCATGGCCGCACTGATCAACGGTGCGTGGGCCGCCGCTGCAATCTTGGCCATAGAGGCGAGCAACGCCATATCCGGCGGGCTGTGATCAAAATAGTAATCGGCAATCAACACACCAAACGGTTCACCACCAAACTGCCCGTATTCATGCTCATAGATTTTCTTGAACAGCGGGCTTTGGTCCCACGCCGCGCCTTTGAATTTTTTCAACTCATGAGCGACTTCAGCCTTCGATGCATTGAAAAACCTGATTTTCAATTGCTCGTCGGTTTCCGTGTTGCTGACCAAATATTCCAGGCCCCGCCAGGCCGATTCAACGGCTTGAAAATTGGGGTGATGCAACACAACATTGACTTGCTCGGCGAGTTTTTGATCAATCTCGGCGATTAACGCCGAAATGGTACTTAACGTGTCATCGGCAATCAGCTGAGTATTGCGCAATGCATGCTTGGCCAGCGTGTGCACGGCCGACTGAATTAGGCCCCGGGCCTGCTCACTGCGAGGTTTGAATTCGCGTTGCAACAGATCATTAAACTCACTGTTGGAAACGACGACTGGAATGGACTGCTGAACAACACCAGACATGGGTTACACCTGTTCAAATAAGAATGGAAAACACGCGTCAAACATCCACTGCCGCATCGGCAGGCGGATTGCTCTGTGCCAGTAACGAGGCCATTAACACCGGGTCTTCCAGCAATTGAGCCAGCAATTGCTCAGCACCGCTTTTACCATCCATGTACGTCAACAAGTTTGCCAGTTGATTGCGCGCTTCAAGTAACTCGCGCAACGGCTCGACATTGCGTGCGACCGCCCCCGGGGAAAAATCTTCCATCGTGCTCATGCTCAGGGAAATCGCCAGGTGGCCGTCACCGCTGAGTTTATTCGGCACCGTCATTTTTACTTGAGGGTTGATCGCCCCCATGCGGTCATCAAAGTTATCAATATCGATATCCAGAAACTTACGTTCAGAGAACATTGGCAACAGACTGCGATTCGCCCCTGACAAATCAGCAAACACACCGTTAACAAACGGAATGGCGACGGTTTTCTCTGCACCGTACAGTTCAACTTCATATTCAATTTGCACGCGTGGCGCACGGTTCCGGCCAATGAATTTTTGACCGCTGTTATTACTCGACATACGACTCGACCTGGTAAAAGTTTAATTAATCCGCGACACGGCCGCCCAAGCGGCGCAAGTCGGTAACAGAGTTAGGTGCCAGTTCCTCGATAATATCGATGAAACTCATGGTGGTAATTCGGCGAACCCTGGCAATCAAAAAGGGAACCGGACTTGAAGGCTCGTGCCGTTGGTAGTACGAGCAGATCGCATCCAAGGCGCGAACCACGTCCTCCCGAGACTCACAAGTGGAGCCAGTGCGTTCGTGGTTTTGGGCCCTTGAGACCGAAGATGCGCGTTCTGAGGGTTGTACCGATGGCCGTTTCGTCACGACTAAACGTAAACGGTCTTCGACCACCCGCCCCCACTTCTGCAACGATTTGCTTAAGCCAAGAAAAGGTGAAATCCCCTGCACAGCGGTTTTTTCGTCCAGATCCGCCGTCATTTCATCAAACACAGTGCGCAAAGCATTTATCAGCCCAAGACTGCGCATTAATTCAGTCGAGCAGTTGGGTTCTATCAACTGGGTCAACAGTGCCAACTGCTCGTTATGCTGCGCGCCCTCAGTGCTACTAATAGTATCCAGGTCCCCAAGGCATAGGGTTTGGCCGTCCTCGGTGCGTGCCAATACCTGACGCTTGAGCACGCCAATCACGGTGGACGGTACCACCAGCTCTGCCAGGGTATTAATCCGAATCAATGGATCGAACTGATCCTCGGCGACTAATTGCGGGTGCACGCTTTCCCAGCGTTGCCGCACCAGCCAGGCCACCAGGCGCAAACCGCCCAGATAACCATTCAAGCCACAGCGGTCAAGCAACGCACGCGCCAGAATCACCATCACCCGCAGGTCCAGTGTCTGCTCATACAAACCTCGACATAGGGCCTCAACGTGCGGCCAATCTATAGCCTGGGTGACATACACATGCTCGCCGTATTCAACAGTTTCGGCTGTGCGTGAAGCTTGCTCCAGCTCGACGAATTCGGCCGTATACTCAAGGTCGCGGCCACAGGAGCGATTACTGAGCGCGCTAACATATTCATCTACATAATTCATAAGCGCAGAGCGATCTCAGTGTTTACTTATCACAAGGCGTAAAGATGCTTGGCGCGGTATTCAGCACCACATCAACTTACATCAATATTGAATGGAATTAATCCACAGCATTTCAACGCAGCAATAGAATGCGAATAATGCCAGACACGCCAAACCACGGAAAATTCGAAACCCCGGCCTTCGCGCCACTCGAATCATTAAACAACTTCGTTAGCGCTGGAAGTACTCCAGCAGTGGCCTGCAGTCCTGGATTGTCACGCTTAAATGCATCCTCCAGACCATAGACAGCCACGACAAAGTGCGTATCGGTCTCACGGGTGAAAGAATCCCATTTCAACATGCCTACTATGCGACGCCGGACGTTGCACGCGCGTAATATACTCGCCACTTTTACCGCACAGTCGAAACATCTACCCCGTGGCATTCGCATGTAGTCCACGATTTCAGAGTTTTGCGTGATCAGCGTTTCTACCTGCGTAGAATCCATCTTCCAAACCTTGTACAGCTGCCAGCCTGCCGCTCACCTGAGTAGTCACCGTCCGTATGGCTACCGGTCTTAATGGTCAGCTGCGCAAAGAAAGCAGTAACATTTACGTTTCCTTGCCCAATCATCATAAACAGCTGACGCAACAGCAAGTGAATAGCTGTGATTAAGCTCAATTCAGCCGATCCTTCCGGTAGCATCTAACACAGGCAACCGAGACAACTCACGCAACTAAGCTCGCCTTCTCATCCATAGCGCCATGATGACCAGCGCAGTTAAAGGCAAGCCATGGAATAAAATTATCACTTGGGCCGGCGTCCAGGCCAAATAGAACGGCCCAGCCACCAGCATCCCCACGCCGAAGCCCGCCATCTGAATCAGCGTCAATAAGCTGAATAACGGCAAACGCAGACTATCAGGCTCGCTTTGCGCACGAGAGATCAGCGCCACCTCGGATAACCCATCCCCTAACCCCGCCCACACTACCAGCAGCAGTGCCAGCCATAGCTCGGTTTGCTGAAAGGTAAGGACAAAACCGCTGGACATCAGCGCTACGCCGAGCATGAATAAACGCTCCATGCTGTGGGTGCTACGGCCTCTCAATACGACGCTGGCCAGTCGTGCCCCAACGAACTTGCCACAAGCCCAGACCGCCAGCAGATAGCCCATGACCGTTTTCGCGGTGTCAGGCGAAATCAGCTGGGACAGTACCGGCCAGCCGACGTTATGCGCCGCGCTGCCGAGGGTGTCGAGCATGCTGATCAGCAACATGGCGGCCAGCACCGGCGCGCCACGCAGCCCCTTGGTCAACTCCTGCCATTCGGCGGCGAGCCCGCGATGGGCGGCAACGGTCGAGCGGTACAGCGCACGCAAAGGCAAAACCAGGCAAGCAGCGATCACATAGGTACCGATGTTGGCGGCAAACACCGCTTCAAATCCTCCCGTGGCGATCAGCAAGCCGGAGAGCAAACTGCCGAAAACCGCACCGGTGGCCGCCGCCGAGGTGATCCAGGCATTGGTATTCACCCGTTGCTCTGGCGCGACCCAGGTGGGCAATTGGCTATTGAGGCCGATGGCGAACAGCGAATTGCACAGTCCGATACCAAAGGCGATAAAAGGCAACAGGTTAAGTTGATGGGCCGGTATCAGCACCAACAACGGCATCAGTAACAACGCCCTCGCCAAGTCCAGCCCAGCCAAGGTGCCACGGCCGGCGAAGCGGCGGAAAAACGGGATGCCAAACAGGCTGGCAACAATTCCGCCGGTGACCCGGCACGCCAGGAAAATGCTGACAAACACCACGCTTTGACTAAGCCAGTAGACATAGGTGGAGAGCGCTACCAGGTTGAGGAATGCACCGAAATCCGAAACACCGCGGGCAAAGATGATCAGGCGTGCGTTGCGGATCGATAGGTACAACTGTCGATCATCGCTCATGTCGGCTGCGCCTCTTCGACCCTACGTAGACTGACCAGCAGTACATCGCGCCAGGCGGGCCCGGTGTCTACCAGCGCTCTCACGTCACCGGCGCGGTGGTAGTAAGCACGATCATTGATCACGATGGTTTCGAGAAACTGCTCCATTGACACGTCGAGCATGCAGCGTTGCTCCGTCTCGTCGGCAAACACCTGCGATACCACCGGCACTGTATTGCACTCGCCTATAAAGTGCATGAACACCCAATCCAAACCGTCCTGATGAATCCCTGAGGTCGTCGGGCTCCTAGACTGCCCATCCGCCCGTACCCGGAACTGATGAATATCAATCGTGCAGGCCTGATCGCCAAGATGCGGTGCAATCACCGCAAGGTCGGTGGCCAACAACTTCCGCATGAGTGGATGCTCGATAAAGCCCTCCTCGCAATAGCTTAGGTGGTTCACGCCCTGGCGGTAATTAACGGCATAGGTGACCGTCGAGTTGAACGCGGCATCCCTGTCGATCTGTAACTGGCGGGACGGCGACAAGCGATAGCGCAAAATGCGCCGCTCGCGATGGGTGTACGCCCTGAACGCCTCGTCGCGCACCAGATTGTTCCAGTACGCGCGAAAGCTTTGCTGGTCGCCGGGCTGAGCGTCGATCAACTCGCGAAAGTCTCGGCGATGGCAGTACTGATGCTCGCGCAGGTGCGCTGAAATCTGTGAGATGTCCATAGCGCTATCCTGCGTCCGGCATATCGATGATCACGCGTAAGTGTTGTTTTATCGCATCATGCAAGGCATGGGCGCCTGCGGCATCGTCAACCTTGGCCCAGCATTTGAGCAAGTAGTGTTCCTCGATATCTGCATCGATACAAACGCCGGCCTCTTGCTGGGCATATTCGAGCACCTGCTCGTTTTCAGCCAGATAGCCCGTACCTTCAATACCTTTAAAGTGACCACTGTGATCCGGATAGATCGCCAACATCGCGTAACGTTGCCGGGCGGCGGCGACCTTTTGCACAGCGGCACCCAGTTGCACATCTATCCCCTGCTCGCCCAGCAGTAGCGAGAGATACACGTGGTAAGGGTTGATTGCCGCAATGTCACGGAATGCCGCGTTGACATAGAGGCCGCCCAGGCGCGGGTTGATCTCAATGGCCACAGGCCCCGCCTCAGTCATCCGGAACTCGAAATGCACCACGGCGTTGGTCAACCCTGTAGCGTTCAAGCAGTCAACGGCATACTGACGGATCTGTGCGCACTGAGCCTGGTTGAACGACGTCGGCGGAGAAATCAGCAGGTTCTCGAGGACCGTGCCGCTGCGCTCGGTCAGCAGTAATTTTTCATTGATCAGCAGCGGGTAGACCCGTTCGCCCGCAATCACACATTCCACACTGCCTTCGATGCCGGGAATATAGCCTTCCAGCAAGATGCTACGCCCTGGCACATAGTCACGCCCAAGCCCATCCTCAGACGGCAAGGCGTGCGCGCAGCCGTAGAAGTCCGCATAAGCCGCGGCGCCATGATCACTTACAAAATGCGCATAGTGGCTGCGTAGCTCCGCCCAGTTGGAACACTTCTTGATAAACGCCGAGGCACCGCCAAAGGGAGGTTTGGCGATCAGTGGATAGCCCACCTGCGCAGCACCTTGCTGGAGTTCCTGTTCGTTGTTGCACAGCGCAAATGGCACCGAACGCAGCCCATGCTGTTTCAACACGCCGCGCATCAGGAACTTGTTATTGCACACTGCTATCGCTTCCGGGCGGCTGTACACCAGACCGAGCTGCTTGCAGACGCGCGCGACTATACAACCCACCTCACCTTGAGCAGACGGGTGACCTGCCTGACAGAAGATCGCGCGCACGTTGTATCGCCCATCCAGCTCACCGATTAACTCAAGAATGGCCGTTTCACTGAGCGTTTCCAGCAAGAACACTTGATCACTGTCATCACACAGCCGTTGCAAGTGATGACGCCCCAATAATCCGGCCGTCAAACATTTCAGCCCTTGCTCACGGGCGACGGCAAAGTGTGGTTCTCGGTAGCGGTAACGAGTAGAAGCACTGTCATCGATATCAATAAAAAGAATAGCGTCTCGGTTCATCATGGGTACTGCCTCAATCCGTAAGTCCGTTCAGGCGTCATGCCAACTGCACCATTGATTTTCCCAGTTACGAAAGCAGTAATAGCGCTGCCCGTCGCGGACTTCGAAGTGCGGCAGATCTTCAGGCTTTTCAAAATCCAGCAGCGGGACGGTGAACTTGCCTTGTGCGTGCGGAAGCACATATTCGGGCATCGCGATGTTGGAGACCCGTCGCTTGAGACGTCCCATGATGGCGATGGCATGGCTGATAGAAGCCTTATACTCGGATGCGCCGGGTGAAAACGGCATGAAGTGGTACAAGTAATAGGGTTTTACACCCAAGCGATAAAGATCGATGAACAGCTTATGCAACGTGGCTTCATCATCATTGACACCTCGCAACAATGGCATATTGGAGAAGACAATCGGCACCACACTCTGGATACGTTTAACCGCCGCGGCAAAATCGTCGCTGAGCTCCAGCGGATGACACACATGCACGCCGAAGGCATTAACCTTGTACTTCTCCAGCATTGCGATCAACGAATCGGTGACGCGAAAGGGGTTAAAGCTCAAGGCACGTGAATGAATACGGATCAACAGGTCGTCACTGATCGAGCGTAACGCTGCCAGGTTCTCTTCCAATCGGCGGTCGGCCAGCATCAGCGGGTCACCACCGCTGAGGATGACCTCTTCAATGGCCGGGTTGTTGCGTACGTACTCCACCGAGTCCAGGAACGAGTTGGTGTTGGCATTGGCCTTTTCGGTATCGACCTGCAAGGTACGCAGGGCTTCGAAGCAGAACTGACAGTACGCGTTGCAGGTGTTGGTCATCCGCAAGATAACGCGGTTATCGTACTTGTGCTGGCAGATGGGGGTTTTCATCTCATGATGCAACTCCCAGTTCTCCGACGTGCCGTCATAGTCACCCGGCACGTTGTCATTCCAGTAAGGCACAACCTGTCGCCACAGCGGATGGTCCGTCACCTGACCGCTATCGAGCGAACGCATGATTAAATCAATATAGTACGGCGTAATTTGCATCTTGCGATCTTGCAAGTTGCGTTCAATATGAGCGGTCACCTCTTCACTCCAACCGCCGCAAGCCTTGCGAAGCGAGGGCTCATCGCGCACGGCACTTTTCTGCTGCCAACGCCAATCAGTCCACTGAATCGAACGATGGGATATCTGATCCAAAATCGACATTTTCTCTGAAGCCTCTATAAGTGGCGCGTGTGCAGGGAAAGGTAGGATGAACATGGACGGTTACGTCGAACCTGTAATACTCATGAATTCAACTCGCGCCTGCGCAAGGTCAACGCTAAATTAACGCGCAGGCTGTCACTAATCATAAGTTGTGTAAAAACAGGACGGGGTTGATATCAGTGTCGACATTTCGTAAAGCAACCTAGTCTGCGAAGCCGTTACGCTTGGCAACTTCGAACAAATGAACCAGAGAAAAGACATTGCGCTTTTCCAGTAGCCGAGCCTTGTAGGTGCTGATCGTCTTGTTACTCAGCTGTAAATGGTTGGCTATCTCCTTATTACTCATCCCTCGCACAAGCAGCTCAAATGTCATTAACTCGCGGTTGGAAAGCGTATTGATGAGTAGCGCCTCATTGGCGAAACTGTCACTGATCGCAGGCAGTCGATCAATGCCATGAGGCACATAAGCCCCGCCTTTCATTAACAGGTTGACGGTCCTTTGCAACTCTTCAACCGTGCACGCTTTCGACAAAAACGCCGACGCGCGCGCCGCACGGCAACGATTGTAATAATGGCGCGCCGCACAGGATGTCAGCACCAGGATTTCAATACTTTTATCGAAGCTGTAAATCTTCTGCATCACCTCCAACCCCGCGATTCCGGAAAGCTGGATATCCAAAATCACTAAATCAGGTTTATGCTCACGTACCAAGTCAAGGCCGTCGGTACCATTATTAGCCTCTGCTACCCAGGCGAAGTCATCCTGACTTAGAATAGATTTAATAGCCGCTCGCACAAGCGGTTGCCCATCAATAACAATGACTTTGAACATGAGAACCCCAGCGCTTCAGTCAGATAAACTATAGGAAACCTTTTATCCGACAATCCTACACACGCGGCGGCTGCTACTTAACTAAAATACTAATCAACCAAAGAAATTAACAACTTATCACCCCCCCCCTTGTGCAGCCAGAACCCTCAAGCAGCTCAGATTAATAGCACGCCTGCACTGACGCCCGGAATTCGCAGTCGAGCCAACCACGTGCTAGCCCCGCATTAACTCTTAATTCACGGTTATTCACTTTGCAAGGGGTGGAACATGCCTGAGTCTAGGCGCGCCCTCACTGCTGATCAGAACATGTGAGGCATGCTCCCGTGTTGTATAACTCTTTCTTTGAGAAACTTATGAAGCTTATTAATATCCTGTCAGCCATCAGCCTGGCCTGCATCACCTCCCAGGTCTTCGCTAACCAGAGTGACTTGACCCTTACCCACTTCAAAGGCCAGCTCTACATCGTTGAAGACAAGGAATATGTTCAGGAGAACTCAATGGTCTACATTGGCGCGCAACACATCACGGTTATCGGCGCAACCTGGACTCCCGCCACCGCTGAAAAGCTGGAGCAGGAAATCAGGAAAATCAGCCCACTGCCCATCAAGGAGGTGATCAACACCAACTACCACACCGACCGTGCGGGAGGTAACGCCTACTGGAAGAAACTCGGCGCCAGTATTGTCTCCACACAGATGACCTATGACCTGGAAAAAAGCCAGTGGCGCAGTATCGTCGACTTTACCCGGCAAGGCATGGAACACTATCCGGTCCTGGAACAAAGCCTGCCGGACCAGGTTTATCCGGGCGACTTCGCCTTGCAAAACGGTCATGTTCGAGCGCTCTATTTAGGCGCGTCTCACACCGAAGATGGGATTTTTGTGTACTTTCCAGAAGAACGTGTCTTGTATGGAAACTGCATCCTCAAGGAAAAGCTGGGTAACATGACGTTCGCCAATCGCAGTGAGTACCCGAAAACCCTGAAGAAATTGCAAGGGCTGATCAGCAGCGGTGAATTACCCGTTGAAACGATTATCGCAGGGCATAACTCACCGATACAAAGCGTTGAGTTGATTGACCATTATCTGAACCTGCTCGAACACGGCGAGCAGTAACAGCCAGTGTGGGTGAGCTCAGCGTGATGAAATATCGCGACTGCGCTCACTCCCCAGACACAATACACGCTCCAGCTCTTTGATATAGAAACACGGCGTGTCCGGGTTCAGGTCTAACTTATAAAATGTCAATTGTGACGCATAACTGGATAAATAAGCGTAATTAAAAGCGACGTCTCGATCCCGCACTGACATGCTTCTAAGCAGCTCATTACCGCCTACTGGGTTAGTCATAAATCGTGCACTACCGAAGAAGTTATTAACCAGCTCAAACGAAAACTTCTGGCTATCAGAGTTGATTTTCTCAAAATCATGAATTTGATTTCCATGCGATTGAAGCCTGATCAGCACATTTAAGACTTCACCACTGCTCATGATCATCGAGCCGGTGGTGAAACAAGCGCCTTTAAGTAAATCTTTATGCGATGCTGATGAATACATCAAATGCAAGGCCACGAGTACCACGATGCCCACCAGCAGTCCAATACTGCGCTTGCTCACTTCAGGCACCTGTCTAACTGTTCGTCGGTCAAGAGGGCTAACTTCGAATTATGCACTGAAACAAACTCCACCGTACTGCCACTGATGCAAAGGATTTCGTAAAAGCTGTGCATCGTATTTAAAATCACTGTGCCAGGCACTTCCAACAAACTTTCCATGCGCCGTAGCACCGGTGCCATGCTGACTTTTAGCCTCTCGACTTCCGGCGTAGTTGCACCGGTGTACCACACGGTCAGCAAACCTTGCGTGTCTGTTTCTTTGACAAAGTCCGGCTGCAGCCAAAGGTTCCAATCAATCCGCCAAAGAAAACTCATCGCCAATATCAGCGTCGCGCCCATCAAAATACTCTCAGTGCTTAGCCAGCTTCTCAGCCATGAGAGCCTACCCTGCGGCACTTGCGGGCTTGGTGCGACGCCCAATGTTAAAGGAACCGAAGCGCTCATGTCGCTAACTTGCCCGGGCGCAACCAAGAACTCGGAGTTGAACTGGTAACCCCTTCGCGGAATGGTCTGGATGATCTCACGATGCTCATCATCGGCCAGCAGCTCGCGAATCGTTGAAATAGCCTGGTTCAGGCTGTTCTGCCCAACGATACGGTCAGGCCAGCCAAAGGCAAAGATTTCATCGCGACTGACAATGGTGTCTGCCCGGTCAATCAGAATTTCCAGGATGCGACTGGAACTGTACCCCAGCTCAACTTTGCGCTGGTTATTATGTTCATGAATAACCAACGTATTGTGCGAGGGCCAAAATATAACTTGCCGCCCTTCAGAAGCACACAGGATTAATACTTTTTTAGCTTCCGCTTGAATACCCTTATCGCTCGACGTCGGGTCAATCGATGACTGCATGCTCATTTCCTTGCAATGATAACGGTGAGTACCTATTTCTTTAGATCACTCGATTCATATCCGGATGAACTAACGAGAAATACCCATGCACCAAGTCTTCTGCAGTCAAGTCCTTTGAATAAAACCAACCTTGGGCGGTGACTGCCCCTAAGGCAAGCAGACGCTCCACTTGCTCGGGTGTTTCGACCCCTTCGACGATTACGTTGAGTTTCAGGTGTCTAGCCATATTCAGTAGATGAACCAAAATCGTATTGGCGCGTCCGTGATCTTTTTTGCTCACAAAGCAACGGTCAATCTTAAGAATGTCCAAAGGCAGGAAATCCAGATAAGACAAATTGGAATAACCCGTCCCGAAGTCATCCAGGGCGATCTTATGGCCCTGGTCGCGCAATTGATTCAAATGCAGGATGGCTTCGCGTTTATCAAGTACGACACCTTCAGTGACCTCAAATACAATGCGTGACGCCGGGAGGCGATATTGGCTCAATAATTGTTGAACAAACGCAGGGAACGTGGGGTCGGATACATCTTGAGAGGACAAGTTTATATTGATATAAAATTCATCACATGCCCACAGCAGGCACGAGTAATCTTCAATAACGCGCTGACAAATCCAACGGGTTGTCAACGGCATGATGCCGGAGCGTTCGATCAACGGTATAAATACCGCAGGGCTTATCACCTGTCCTTTATGAGTCCAGCGTAGCAATGCCTCAGCGCCTACCCAAAGCCCAGTGTTCATATTCACTATCGGCTGATAGTGCACGCTCAACTCACCGTTAACCAAACCTCTGCAAAACCTTGCTTGCATCGAAAAATAATACGTATAGACCGAGGTAAAAACCTTATAAAGCCCAATAATGGTACATGCCCCAGCGACCGACACAAATAATAAAATACAGTACTCTATAAAGGCATAGGTTTTAGCCAATAGCGAAGGCCACTCCTCAGCGATGGCCTCATAGTTACCCAAGTTTTTTAACTCACTCAACATGCCGGGCTCGAAACCAGAGAAGTTACCATTGCTCAAATCGACAATACTGCTCAAGCGCTCAAAAACATAGATTTGCGCCAAATGCTCCACCGAGTATAGCGACGCCCAGACCATTAGTAATGCTACGATCAACCAAAGCGCGACTTGCGCGACTGCTACCTGAGACCACATTGAAGACATAGAGTTTGCCCATGAGCGCTCAACAGAACGCCCACGCTTAAGAACGCGCTTGATTGCTTTCACGTATCAACCTGTTAGGTAAAGTCGTTTCTAGAACTGCAGGGCTAAATCTGAATGACACTCACAAACGGGCGAATGAAGTGAACCCGGTTGTTTCATGGCTACGATAATGATTTATTGACTGCCCGATTTGAATGCCAAGCATAAAGCAGATTGGTGTAGAGGCGAGGTGATGAGTGGTGAATTCATAATTATTCACCCGCTTGATCTTACTATAAGCACAGCCTGGATGCCGCGGCGGCGCGCGAAGGCCACCCATCCCACCACCCTCATGCGTGGATTTCGGCGACATCGAACAAAGGGGCACCATTCAACAGGTTCCGAAAGCTATCGCTAAGCACTAGAGCCCCCCGAATCTAAAACGTTTAGCGTTTAGCACCGAAACAATGTACTAACTCCAACTCCTTACCTAAAAGCACTGACTGCCTATACGCGCCTTCATTTTATACAGGCTTAATCTGCAAAATTCGTTCGAGAGGCACACGTAATAAGGGCAACATTTCGATCGGTGCTGACATTATCTTTAGTCCACTCGCATCCCGCTCTTGATTCGTGCCGGGCGCTGCAGTAACCGCGATGTTGAGCCGGTGTTTGCAGTGGACGCGTGGTGTCAGGCCGGTACGCCCGAAGGCATTGTTACGCTCGATCGCAAGGTCAAATCATTGGTGAGCATCCATATCGATTGAGCCCTTAAGGCACGAAGGCATTGGGGCAGCGCGCGCTGCCATGCCTCGAACGCTCAAGCGCTAGAGCACCTGAGCAGCCACAAAAGACATCACAAACTATGAATTCATAGCTATTCACTCTACCTTGGCAAAGGTTGGCTTTACGCTTTGTCCGTCATTGCTACCTGACGGAATCAGGGATGTATGACCCTACGCAGACATACTAATGAACGTAGCGGACGTGACAGTTAGAGCAAAATAGATTGGCAACGGATTGGCATTCGTCACACACCAGTTATAAGGCTCAGTGAATAAGAGCCTTTGCCAATTTTTGACACATCGGAGCAATACCCTTGAAGCAAATCTACGTAATTTCCGCCCTTGTCCTCGCTATGGGCTCTTCCTTCGCTGTGAATGCTAAAGACGCACAAACAGGCAAGGATGAAGAAACTCTGCATGTCACAGCCAAAATCAATGCACCCGTGTGCGATTTTGAAATGGCCAATAGCGGCGAAGTTAAATTTGGCGACATCGCCCCGGGCATTTTGAATGCAACCGCCGTTACCGCAGGCGCTATTGTTCCGGTTGCAGGTGCCTTCACTGTGAAATGCACAGGCAAAACCCTGACCAGAATCGAAGTAAAAGATGCTTACGCCGATGCCCTGTGGGCAGGTCAGCACAGTTCATTGTTTGCTCGCCGTCACGGACCTTCTGCTCAATTTGGTCTGGTCGATGACAGCACGCAGCAACTGGTAGGTAGTTACATTATTACGCCAACCATCACTACAGTAACCGACGGCGTTAGTGCAACAAAAAACCTCCACGTGCAAGGCGGTGGTCATACCGGCGTGTTCCTCAGCACCAAAAGTGACAGTGTCCGAGACCAGCAGACTCTGGTGCTGCAAGATGGCAATGGCTTTTACACAAACGACATAACCGTTGATTATAAAATTGAACCTCAGTTCCTGCCCCGCAACGACTGGAATGCATCAAGCGCTGACGTCAACATCGTCGGGGAAGTAGCATTCTCAATGGTTTATCTGTAATTCGTTGGTGATGGGTAACTACCTGACAGGAATTCAGGTAACAAATAACGTGTCACCTCTATAACGTAACAGCCACAGTATAAGTAACGGATCGGCAACGGATTGGCATTCGTCACACCCCAGTTATAAAGCTCATGCAGTGAGCCTTTGCCAATTATTGATACACCGGAGTACTACTTTGAAACAGCTTTTTGTCATTCCCGCGCTCGCTCTTGCCATGGCTTCCCCCCTTGTTGCCAATGCTGCTACAGGCCAAACAGGCAAAGACTCAGAGACTATGAAGGTCTCTGCTTTTGTGGCTGCACCTATTTGCGATTTTAATTTGAACGACAGTCAGCCTGCCAATTTCGGCGTAATCGAACCTACAAAATTAACGTTGCAAAGCGTTTACACCCTGCCAGCACAACAAGTCACCATGACTGTTGATTGCAAGGGCAAGACACTGGTCCGAATGACAGTCGAAGATAAGTACCTAGATATTCTGCGTGCCAAAAATGCCCCTGGCATGCCTCATGACGCTACTAAACAGTTTGGTCTGGTTGATGTATCCAACCCAGCTGAGACCAAGTTATTTGGTAGTTATACAATTGAAATCAAAAAACTCTACGCTACCATCGACGGCGCTGTCAGCGAGCCTGGCATGAGTGCCGCTGGGCGGGGTAGAACAAATGAAGTATTCTCCAGTAAAACCGCAACAGGCATAGAGCCAGAAACCATGGTGTTCGGTGATGGCAATGTCTACGCAAATAAAATTGACGCCGTATTCAATATTATTCCTACCATCCTGCCTGCTTCCACACTTGATCTTGGCCGTGACGTTGACCTTGTCGGCGAAACCACCTTCAAGATGGTTTACATGTAAGGGAATGGCTTAAAGCTAGCGTTTCATCCGTTTGGCCTGCCACTAATTGAATGATTAATGGCAGGTCTTTTTTATGCCTGTCAGTTTTACCTCCTACGCACAAACGGCTGAAACCTGACCTTCAACCAGTGTCTTAAGCATGTATTGCCACTGCCCTCTGTTTTGTTATCTCCCAACAGGTGCGCTGTGCAGTCCGACAACAGTGCATGAGACAACATGAATCCATAATAACAAGGGTGAAACACAGTAATTTCACTATTAACCGCTTGTCATCCATGCCATAAAAACAGCCGCCACACGGCATATTATTATATGGAGTTAAGCATGCATCCCACCCGATACGGTCCAGATAACACGGGCATTCATAACAAACTTTTCAATAAAAAAAAATACCTCCATACCGTCTGGGTGGGAGGCCCTCTACCCGTCATTGCCCAGTCTTATCTAGGTGTCTGGAAAACGGTCGATCCAAAGAAAATATATACACCCACCACGTGGGTAGATACCGACAACCTGTTGGTAGCGCTCTACAACAAGGCAGTCAAAACACTTCGTAACGAGTTTCTTAACATCAGCCTAGAGAGCAACCCTGCCTGGACAGCAGTGGAATATTATGAAAAAGCCGTGGTGTTTGAGAAGAGCATCAGAGAACTACACCCACACAGCAATGACGAGGAGCGAAAAGACACTATCCGGCTATTGGCCGACAGCTTAAGCCCCTCAAAAAGAAATGAATATGAACAACAGATAGATATCATAGAACATGAAAAAAGCGCGATTATTAAAGACCGCAAAAATAAAAAATATCAGGAAGTATCAGGCCTCTTTGAAACCTTCGCGAAAAAAGAGCCAGTAAGAGGCAAAAAATTACGTGCCATTTATAATAAAGAACTCAACGATCGGGGCAATCTGGCTGCCGCATCAGATCTAGTCAGGTTTATAGCGCTCCACGAATATGGCGGCGTCTATATCGACATGGATTTATTACCCACCCTCAATTGGGATTTAATTCGCGGCACCGACCTATTCCCCATCAAACACGTAACGGATCAGCACACACAGATTACGTCAGAAGAACCCTTCGACAAAACTTACGGCGCTGATATTTATATTGAAATTGAAAAATCCCTCAACCTGCCAGGTTCAAAGACCACAGGTTTGCGAAGTCGTTTGAATGAAGACCAGATAGCTTTTATCCAAAGCCACATGAACAGCAATCAACTGTTTAACCCCTTGGACTCTTTAAGTTCTGGGGTTTTCCATATAGCGAATACCCGTGATGGCTACACCAACTCTCAAATGGGGTGTGAAAAATCAAACCTCTTCCCTGACAGGATGTTTGATGCCTTTATTGACGGTTATGCCATGCTGGAGATGTTCAATGGAAAATTGGGATTCCCCGTCACATCGACGACGCTAACCCACGAGGTGGAGAACGACATTGACAGGCAATTTGGGGAGCGCGACATCAACTTCGCGATCATCTCAAAGCTTAGAAACTATTATCAAGACTCCATTTTTCCAAGGCGGCCTATAGAAACCGCCACGCTGGCGCTGACCGGTCCAGGAATTATTGGCACACTTATCGGTCGCAGTGATACAGGTGGCGCAATCATTCAAGACACCTCCATTGCCTGCCTGAATACGGTCGAAGAGAAGTTCAGTTCATGGGCAATAGAACAAGATGTCGAACTCGCCTTTGTCCTCGAAAAATCTAAGCTTGGTATAGGCTTAACACCCCAAGAAACCCACGACACTCGCACTGAATTGTTCGTTAGACTCGATTCCCGAACATCACTAACCCCAGATGCGATTGGTTTCCTCCAGCGCCTTGATAAGTTCTCCCTTAAAGAGGTGCAAACCCTCAAGACCGCGGCGGCGCTGTCTGACGCTTACCTAGCGCTCAGCACACATGCAGAGGCATTGATTGATAGCCTTGCAGGCGTCGGCATTGAGTATTGGGCGCGCCCTTCGGTCGAACAATTACACGCCCTTGCCGAACAGCACAGCGCGCCAGAATTTGACAGCTTCCACTATGAAAAGCAGCTGATCGTTCAGTTACAAGGCGATGATGTTTGCTTTCAATCGGCACAGAACTTATTTAGCAAACACCCCAAGCAAAGTGAGTGGCTGCAACTGGGCGATACGCTCACTCCTGGTGTGCTCACTTGGTCAGAGGCGGAGCAAACGTATCGCTACGCGCCCCCGCTTGTACTGGAAAATGAAGGTGCTGTACGCATTACCCTGGTTGGGCACGGCACCACCATAGACGGGACTCCCGCGCTAGGCGGGATGAACCTGGAAAAAATCACCAAAACCTTGAGCGGTGTGTTTGAGTCCGCAGGAGGTCATCTTGCAAAAGCAACAAGCCTCAAGCTCAACCTTGTCGGCTGTGCGCTGTACGATGCTGCGCTGCCCATTACCGACACGCTGCCAGGGCAGGTTACGCAATGGATGAAAGGCCAATCAGAGACGCTGGGCATTGCCCATGACCAGTTTTCAATCGTGGCCTATCAATACCCGCTTCGGGTGACTGAAAACGGTAAAAAAGAAATCTACTTCAATGGCCGGTGGCTGGACAAAGAAGTGGCCGCCATTGAAGGCTTGCTAACCAAGGTTGAGCTGTCGTGGGACGCTAGAACCGACAGTATTATCAAGCAGCCCACCAGCATGGCGGAGATTACAGAGGCCGCTCACGGTATTGATGCAGCCATGAAATCTTTTCCACAGTTAGGCGCTGCCTCTCAGGAGCAACTTAACGTGCTCCATGAAATGAACAGCCAGCAAATACGCGAACAACTGTTCCTTCAAGACAAACCGGCGTCTTATCGAACCGATGTGGAAAAGAAAGTCATTCAAGCGTTAACCCTCACCAACTTAAGCCAAGAGTGGAACGAGGCAGCTGCTGATTTACACGCCAGCAATAACCTCGACAAAGAGTGGCATGCTACCTTTACAACGCGCCCCATAGAAACAGGGCACGAGGTGTTGTTCGTTCACGAAACAACAGGGGACCACCAGTGGCTCCCTACCCAAGAGGACATATTCAAAGAATTTGGATCGCAACATGAGCAACTCAGCGCACTGCTGGGCAGTACGCTGCAACTGGATCCGGCGTCTGGTCATATCAGTGCCAAACCTGGTATTGGCGAAGCAGAAGCTATCCACACGCTCAATGCCGCATTTTTGCTGCAAGCCATCATGGGCGAACACGACACAGCCTTGGCCTGGTCTTCTCAGTTGCAAAACTATGTTGGCCTGATTCAACCCTCATTAGGCCTGGTTGAAGATGTTGCACACTTGGCCAGCCTGGTTACAGGTGCAATGAACATCGAAATCAAGCCATTAACCCAAGCGCTGACGCTGCTACACGCCGCGGCACCTGCACTGAGTGTTGCTGGGTTATTTTTGGATGCAGCTAATATCGTCGGCATTATCGGCGACCTGGCCAACACCAAAGATCCAGTTGTCATTGCTACCAGCAGCACCAACCTGGTATTGGCAGGGCTGTCTTCCGGGGTGAATGTCGCCGCCATCGTTACCAGTTTTATACCGGCAGCCGCTGGTGCCAGCGCACTTTTGGGCCTTGTTGCCGTTCCATTGGCAGGCATCTCCGCGGGTTTGCCCGCAGTTGTCTCGGGGTTCAGCACTATTGCCAAGTCATGCCAGGACACCTTTGATGAATTTGACCAGGTGCAAGCCCAAGTCGCAACGCCGTCACAACTGCAAATAATCGGTCCCAAAGACGCCACGCAACCGCTATGGGGGTTTGCTGAAGGCGCGGTTGTTACACAGATCAACTTCCAGAACAACACCGTGCAATACGGCAACGTGACCATGATGGGTACCCAGCCCGGTTCAGGGTCGGGCCATACCCGCGTGGGTGGCTTCGACAGTTACTTGTCTGGCCCGGCACTCGACACGCGAGCCAAACTGGATGTGTATGCCGGTTTAGGGGTCAATCCCAAACTACAGCCCATCAACATGGCAGACACTGCGCTGCTTTCTCTGCCCTCAGGCCTGAACAAGCACTACACGTTTGATTACGACTATTACTCCTTTCACCGGGGCGCCGCCGCACCCGCACTAAGACGTTTGAGCGCTCACCACGGCAAAGCGTTGATCTGGCATTTCAATGCGTTTGTTTCTGATTACGCAGTTTGCCACCATGCCGCTAAGACATCCGTAACAGCAATCAACGTTACACTGGATCAAAAGAATCGAACCTTGATTCTCCCGGCAATTTCAGACGATGACACACGAAGCAAACTGTCCTATCACATGGTGGGCGCCGGCGGAAAATACGAATTGATACTGGCTTATAAGCCACTGGCCATTGAGATTTCTGCCAGCCCTAACGCCAGCGAGCAATGGACTATCGATGTCGAATATGTACTCAAAGCCACCACCATCAAGGATGGCAAGGTCGTTTTAGGGGGGCTGCAACCGGCATTACTCAAAACAATGAAAGTCAGCTCATCAGAGCTGCGTATTGGCAATCAGCGCATCACGTTTGCGACTAACCACTCGCCCAACGAGCTATTGCTACTGTGCAGGCTGGATCTACCCGCACAGAGCCCAACCCAGCAAAAACTGCTGCAAAGCCTGAGCCTGGGTATAAACGTCAATCTCAAAACAGCTCAACAGCAACCCTTTCTGATATTTGCAAGCGACGGTGTTCAACCCGTGCGGGCGCAGGTATTAGCCGCTGCCGCGAACGCTTTAGAATTAAGCGGTATTCTTCCAATTTTGGTCAATGGCAAAAATGGCTTGCTCAATACCAGTGAGGCAAGTACTGCATGGGTCGCCAGTGCAGGGCCGAACTCAATCTGGTTTAGCCAACATACGGTAAGCCGTGAATTTTGCATTCCGGGCAATGTTCAACTGCTGTCCAGCGCACATGACATTTTGCTGACCACCACCTTTAAACCAATCCCGTCCCAGCAGGGGGATATGGCATTTACTTTCCAGCCTGAGTACAGCCACGCCGACATCAACTTGGTCTTCAAGAGCGCCGATGTCGATGACCACGTTGCCACCAAAGAACTCGAAAAACTGTTAGGCGCCCCTTTTGAAGCCACACATTTTGTGGGTTGGATTAACAGCATGTCCGGCACCGCTTGCAAACTAGAAGCGAGTGCATGGCGTCTAGCTGAGGATATGCCCTTGCGGACAAAAACAGCCTCAGGCAAACAACTGGCTTTTGTCTACAAAAATCAACCCGCACCGGGTAGCACAATGGGCCACTGCGTCTTGACGTCAGCCCACTGGTTAGCGCCAGACATAACGTTTACCTATTCAATGACCCCCGCCCCAGTGTTTGTTATAAACGCAACCCATGTCACTACACTCGCGCTCAGCCCAGCCGATATTGACCTTAAATGGCGCTCGGCAAACACGGAGCTGATACTGAACGTCAGTACCAAAAAAGCCACTTCAGCCCTCACATTACCTCACGAAACAATCCTCTACTCAAAAACACTCATCCTGATGCCAGAGAACAGTGCATTTGAACTGACCCTCAGCGGCATACGGTTTACAAAGGATATGTTCCGACTGGTAGGGCCTGACCTGGCGATTCAATATGGCGCAGGCAGCATGCTGGAGATTGCAAATGCGATAAAACCGGGCGTGAAATTGATCATGCACTTTGAGAACCGGAAAAACGTGACCGTCGACGACATTATCGCCGCGGCGTTCATTGACAGTGAGCTTGCAATTAAAGAGGTCAATAAATACTTCACGCTTGAAAACATCACTACAGCTTTTGAGCGTGAAGATAAAGTCATACAGTTTACAGGCCCGTCTGGCCTGAACTATGAAATGCGGCCCAATGAGGATGAAGTGTCCATCCTCAAAGGATTTCCGTATAGGCGCGTGCTTACTAACTACCAGGGCGCAGAAAACATCACCCTGCCCCGTGCCGAAACGTTTAATTATATTCCAGCCATTATTGCAATTGCCACGCACCGAGCGCTGTTCAAAAAAGCACTTGTATTGCAATTGCAGAGTATTGGCAACACTGGAAACCTGCAGCTGTACTGGTATAACAGACAACTGACATTCTCAGCTATTGAAATTCAGTCCCTGATAAGTCGGAAGCTACTCACAGTGCTATCAAACAGCGGCTGGGTGGGCGGATCGCATGTCTATGGAAAATGCACACTTGATATCAGCGGTCTGTACGCAACGCCACAGTGCGCTGTCGATTTGATCGGTGCGCTTGAACGCGCGGAGCTCTCGGAGCTTAGCCCTGTGATTGCTAAATGGTTGATCTCGTTGAAACTACGTCCTGCCGAAAGCGCTATCAACGCTGGGATTTTAGCTGAGCCTATTGCTTATGAAGTTAATGAGCAGCTGGCCTATCAATCAGGACAACCGCCTATTCTGTCTTGGGAAACAGTCATAAAGCCTTAAAATCTCGTAACCCCGCCCTCCGCGCCCGCCTGTAAAAAGGTCGGGCGCGTCTCGGTATTTAGCCTCGCCCCCTCTATTTCAAGCCTCTGAAAGCATCAACAACAGTGAATTCACATCTATTCACTCCGGGTATTAGCGTTTGCTCGTTATGCTCTGCGGTGTCACTTTCACCTTCAGGGACTACAGGTCTGTGACCCGGCTCTATTTGATGCAATATCGAGAGCAGGCTTAACGTAAACGGATTGGCAAAGGATTGGCTTTCGTCACATAAGTTTAAGGTTCTTACAACCTTGGCCAACTTTTGACACACCGGAGCTGCACACGTGAAACAGGCTTTTTTACTATCAGTGCTCGCCCTTGCTATGGGTACGTCAACCTTTGCCAATGCTGCGCTTCAACAGACAGGCTCTGATGAGAACGAAAAACTCAAGGTAAATATCAATATCCGTGCACCGGTCTGCAACCTTATCTTAAACAGTGGTGCGAATGTCGAGTTAGGCATCATCAACCCAAGCCAACTAAGCAAAGATCACGCGTTCAAACTTCCAGCACAAAAAACATTAAGCCTTAATGTCGACTGCGAGGCCAAGGCATTCGTGTCCATGAGCCTTGTCGATACCTATGCCAATACGCTGCTTAACGGCGAACACAGGACGATGCACGGCGGTGTTGGCCCCTCAACGCAGTTTGGTCTTGTTGATGCGAACAATAAGGACAATGTGTTAATCGGCAGCTATCGCATGCATATGACTGACGTTCGTGATACGGATAACGGTCGTCATTTCAACCTGAAAAGTGCGAAAAACGGCTTCCGTAGAGACCAATTCTTTCAGTCCAGCATTAATGATGTAAACAGAGCGCCAGATATCATATTTTTTTCCGATAAAGATAAATCAGAAACGCTGCACCCTTCAAAAAATCTGGTTATCGAATTCGACCTATACCCCGAAATACTGCCCACCAGCAAGATCAATGCCGACTTGAATACCGTCGTTGATGTTGTCGGCGAAACAACGTTCAAAATGGTTTACCTGTAAGTCTTTGCAAAAAACCAACAAGCAACGTGCACGTTTGCCATCGCGTCGATGGTAAACGTGCGCATGGCCTACGCAACATCAGTCATCGCACCATGACTTATTTGCTCTTCGAGCAGATTAAGGACACCTCAACAATTAACGCTTCAACACGTCGAACGATAGGTTCCATAATGAAAACTTTTTTTAGATTCCCGTTATCTCTCACCGCGCTGTTATTCCCTGTTTTAATGTTGGGTTTTACCCAGGCTCACGCCAGCGGCATGAGCCCGGATAGAACCGTGCTCCTGATTGATGAAGGTCAAGGCGAGGCAACAATTAATGTCACCAATACGGACAAAGGGCCTTCGTTGTTAGTCAGTGCCGTTTACAATTTGGACAGTGATAACGAGGACATCATTGTGGTGAGCCCGCCCATGGCTCGGGTAGAGGCAGGAGACACACAATCGGTTCGCTTCATTTTGGAGCAAAAAGAACCCTCCACCGTACAACGCTTGCGCCGTGCGACCTTTGAGGGCATCCCGCCCAATACTGATTCAGGGTCATCAAAAGTGGGCATGACGCTGATGCATGACATGCCTGTCATCATCAGTCCAAAAGGATTAAAGAAAGACCTGACCCCATGGAAAAACTTGACGTGGACTTCGGCGCCAGGAAAGTTAGTAGTTAAAAACCCAAGCCCTTATGTAATTCGATTGCTGCCTGTTGTGGAACTGTTGCCTGGCGACCAGACCGTGACGCTGCCCAATACCTATATTTTGCCGGGCCATACGTTGAGCCTTGATCTGCCCAAAGATCAGCGCACAGCCGCGACCCACATCAACATTAAACCGGCCAACTTGCACGGTTACGCAGCCGACCCGTTCAGTGCACCTATCGAGTAAGTGCAGTTTCCCTTAGCAACTGACACTCGATCACTGATTAAAACCAACATGAATGCATCCGTTTACCGAGCTCTATTGTTACGCCCTGCTGCACGCCTGATTGGGTTTGTGTGCGTCAGTACCTCGGTACAGACTGCCGTTGCCCAAACAGTAAAGCCTGACAGCGGTGCAAGCTCAGTTAAAGAAATTACCTACGACTTGGGCAGACTGAAGGGCCGGAAATTGGACCCCAAACAGGTGGCATTCTTTTCGCGTTCTGCGCGCTTCCTCGCAGGACGCCAACCCGTGAGCTTATTCGTAAACAGTAGCCGCAAAGCCGATATGATCGCCTCGTTCAATCAAGAAGGGCAGTTGTGCCTAAACGCCGAATTGTTGGAAAACGCCAATCTGATAACACCTGAAGGCGCATCGGATAAGGATGCAGCCTGCGACACAGTCGAGGGCGTTGACAGCCTTGGTTTTTTGTCCCGGTTCCCAAAAACCGTCGTTGACCTGCGCCCAGGAAAATCAGAAGTACACCTGATCGTGCCAGTCAATGCGTTGCGACCTCGCGAGTCAGAGGATCGCTATTTCAACCGGGGTGGCACGGCGGCCATGCTTAATTACGAGGTTTTTACGTCGCAGAGCGAGTCAAAAGGCAACGTCAAGTCGTACCAGAACGTGAATACCGTGGCGGGGCTCAACACCGGTGATTGGCTATTTCGCAGTGGCCAGAATTACAGCACCTCGACTTCCGGCGGCCAATGGAATCATCTGTACGCGTATGGTCAACGCACCTTCAGCGCCATCGACTCTACCGTTCAGGGCGGCCAGATCAACATTGCCAACTCGGTTTTTTCAGGCATCGCACTTTCCGGGATTCAAGTAGTGCCCGAAGACAGCCTGCGACTGGGTGCAGGCGAAAGCCCGGTGCGCATCGAAGGCATGGCACGCTCGCCAGGCCGGATTGAAGTGCGGCAAAACGGCAATCTGATTCACACCTCAGTGATTGCCGAAGGCCCTTACTTATTGACCGACCTTGCGCTCAATAAACGCCTTGATGTGCTCGTCACCGTGATTGAAGACAACGGCTCACGAAGCTCATTTACATTGCCAGCCGCAAGTCTGGACGGCAGTGCGTTTGACACAACGCCCGGCTACTCATTTGCCGCCGGGCAATATCGCTCGACCGATGACCAAAGCGAAAAACCCTTGCTAATGAGTGCCAGCGGTACTTGGCCCGTGAGTCAAAGTACTCAGCTGACGGCCGGGGTATTGGGCAGCGCCGACTACCAGGGGCTCGCGTGGTCGGCAGGGTATCGGCTAACCCCAGAAACCACCTTGGCCATGTCACAGTCAGCCTCCAGCAGCACCAAACTGGGTCAACGCGGCACCCAAATCAGCGCCTCTATGTCAACCCGGCTACACAAGAACGTGTCCTTGGGGCTGAGCACTACGCAACAAACCGAAGGCTATCGCGACTTTTTGGACAGCGTTTACAACGCAGACGATGTTGAAGACATTCTTGAAACCAGCGGAGCACTAAAGACTGTTGACAGCTTCAAAAGCCAAAACCGTGATCAGTACGGCCTCTCTCTGGGTGTGGGTAATACCGTTGTTGGCAACTTTAATCTGTCGACCTCTTACTCGCGCACCTTTGACAATCAAAGCGCACAAAACCTGTCTGCCTCATGGTCTGCGTCTTACAAACGTGCCACTTTCAATGCCAGTGTGCGCAAAAACATCGGTAACAGCGCCTACGACAACGGCCTGACCACCTCACTAAGCGTCAGTGTTCCTTTCGGCGACAACATAAGAACCTATGCCAATGCCGACAAAAATGGCACGCGCAGTGGCGTAGCACTCAATAAAAAGCTCAACGAGAGCATCAACTATCAGCTTCGGGCTGATCATGACGACTTCACCCACCGTACCAATTTTTCAGCGTCGACCAGCCTGTTGCCACGCTACGCGCAAGCCAATTTGGGCTATGCCAGATCAAGCGAGGGCAGCACCAATTACAACGCACGACTGACCGGTGCGGTGGTGGCTCATGGGAATGGCGTGACATTGTCACCCTACCCTGTTGACGACACCTTCGGCGTGCTCTCGGTAGGCGACTTGGCTGGCGTAAAAGTGATGACCCCGCGCGGGCCAGTATGGACTGATATGTTTGGTCAGGCCATCGCCCCTAGCCTTACACCTCACCGTGAGAGTCAATTGGCAGTCAGCGGTGCATCACTGCCGCGCAATGTTGACATCAATAATGGGATAAAAAAATTGAAGCCCAGCCGAGGCTCGGTTAACCACATCAAATTCGATGTCAGTACCACACGGCGCACCATGCTGGTAGTCACAGACCCCCAAGGCACACCGTTGGCCAAAGGCCTCGCTGTACAGAACGAACACAAACAGTACGTCACAACCACTATTGGCAACGGCAAAATTTATTTCCCAACCCTAGAGCCGGGCAAAACGTTAAATGTCGTCCTCAACGAGGAACAAACCTGCCAGGTCCGTTATTCACAACCCAAGTATGCCGATCAGTCAAAAACCATCGAAACCATCAAAGCAACCTGCGTGGCTATTTAAGGTGAATACATTGAGACCAGTACTGAGCACACTCACCACCCGGAAAGTCTTCCAACGCCTGTTGCGAGTATTGGCCATCCTTGCAGTCTTGGGTCTTGGGGTGGTTAAGAACCCTACACATGCACAGCCGCAATGCCAGCTACAGCTCAACGAAACAACGATCGACTTAGGATCCTTTAGCCGCGACCAACCTACGCAGATCCCGGGAATGTCCTTGCTGAGCCTTGGCAAAAGAACGATCAACCTGACTGCTAGCTGCGGCACAAACTCCGTAATTGCCTTGTCTTTTAGGGCCTCGCAAGGCAGCGAGGTGGGTTATCGCTTCGCAAAAAACGGTGTCTTTACCTTGAAAATCATCGACGCCCAACTGGATGGCAAACCGGTTCGTTTACGCACACTTGACACAACCACCTCTACTTCCAACCAGCCGCTTCTACGGCCTGGAGATAAACTTGCCCCCTACTCAGGGCCCGTGCTGGCATCGGGTGAACACCTGAGCCTACAAATCGAGATCGAAACGATGATTGATCGTGAAGGCACCAGGGTGAGCGCAGATGAAGAATTAGAAGGTATGGGTCGCTTTGAAGTGCGTGCCATACAACCTGATTAAAATCTAAAAGCGTTTAAAACGGGAGCACGATGACTCATTCTCGTACAATAAATTCTAACGAGCTAAACCTCTCAAAACACAAACCCCACCTGTTAAGTGGCACATTCAAATCTAAATAAATACGCGCTGCTTTAACCCCCTACCCAGAGGAAATAAATAATGATTCCAACAATAACAAGTAAAGTTACCAACGACACACGAAAATCCATCACCTCTATTCCGGACATTGATGAGAGCAATATAATTAGCCTATTAAAATGCCCAACTGATTGTCCAGACATCACACCTGAAACGCTAATACAAGAAATTGTTCTAGAAAAACGCAGTTTGAAACCATCAGCACACTGGGCAGTGTATGTGCCCTATCGAACAGGCACCCATTATGTAAAGGTAGACCTTAGGTCGGACACCTATCTACTTTTGTATCATGCAACACTGCCAAAACTCACCGACAGCATCAGAATGTATAACTTGAAGCTAGATCACCCAGTCCCCCTTTCATTTATCTATAGTGCGGCCTATGAGCTGGCCAAGAAGCACGGCGAATGGAAAGGCGGCGACGTATACAACTGCCAAGACTTTGCAATCATGCTAATGGAAAAGTTGAATATAGAGGGTAAAATGCTCAATAGGTTTAAGGGTGAACGGACTCTCGCAAAAGACATCTATCTTTGGTGTGCGAATGTGCGTGCTCAATTCAAAACTAAGGATAATTATACCAAGAGCATTGATTCCGAAGCCGATGCCCGTTACGCGGAACATGAGAGACTAAGATTCTAGTGTGTTTAACACGGCTAAACGCACACACATTTCAGTATAATTCACGCCCCATAAGGGTTCTATATTGAGTACACCGCGGCACACCCGTGAGGTAATAAATCCAAGGGTAAACATCTCAATCAAGAATTGCATATTTAGTATCACCGTCTGCCGTAGAAATATAAAACCCAGCGACAGGGTGTTTACTCGGCATTGAAGCGCTTCGAAATTTCAGGGGTGTACGTCTGGTAGCGGGCTAATAAGCACATATAAGCATGGCAAGCTGGCAAGCCGCCGATGTTTTGTCTACCAAACAATTGGAGTATCAAAAAATCAGTGGGTATTTCAGACCCTCCATAACGACGCAGACATTTCGTAGTGTACACGCTGTATATCGCAACTTATCGACGCAGATACTCCTGGGCTTCTCAAACAGGCTAACGATTTACGCATGTCCACCACAAGAGCAACAAACTCATCCACCGCTGGATGATCCCCATCAATAAACGGGTGACCTGGCATGATGCATCTAATGCGAGTATGAACAAACGGATGTGAACTGCGGACAGGCTCAATTTAATCAACGCACGCCGCTCATGAGGTGGGAATTAGATACGCAATTTCTCCACTACTCATGATGGCCAAACCTGTCGTGAAATGGGCGCCCTTAAGAATGTCTTTATGTGACTCGAATGTGTAAGCTAAATGGAGGCCTATGAGCAGCACAATAGCCACCAAGACCCCGCTATTCTGCTTACTCACTTCAGGCACCTGCTGAGTTGTTCGTCGTTCACAGTAGACGATTTAGATTTATGAACAGTGACAAATTCCACAGTGTTGCCACTGATACAGACAATTTCATAAAAACTACGCATGGAGCGGGCGCTAACTTTCAGCCTATCTACCTCCTCCTCATCCGCGCCGGTGTACCAAACGGTCAGAAGCCCCTGCGTTTCATCTTGCTTGACGAGTACACGCTGCAACCAAAGGCTCCAATCAATCCCCCAACAATAAATACAACTACTACAACCATTAGTCCTTTGGTCATACCACGGCGAGCCATCAACCGAGTCAATCCGCGCGCCACGGTACACTCAAAGTAGCGTCTGACAATACTTACGCTTGATCAGGCTTTTCGATGATATGTGTAGGCAAAATCAAAATTCTGGAATTAAACTGATAGCCTTGCGTGGGCACGGTCTGAATTATTTCGCGCAATTCCTCGTCAACCAATAACTCACGGATCGTCGAAATAGCTTGATTCAGGCTGTTCTGGCCGACGATTCGATCAGGCCAAGCGAACGCAAAGATGTCACCTCGACTGACAGTTATATCGGCGCGCTCAACCAATATTTCCAATATTGGACTAGAGCTACAATCCAGTTTTACTTTACGTCGAACCTCTTTCGGTAAATAACCAAACTATTTTATTACGGTAAAATACAATGTTTCGACACCACCCGCACACATGGTCAATATTATCAGTCGCGTTTAAATGTGCTTCTGTCGCTTTGGAATACGCAACCGACACGATTTATCTGGACGCTAAAGATAAAAATATTGTGAACAAAATATCAGCGAGCCCATTAGACGATAAAGCTACAGGCGCATCGGTAAATTATTTTGAGAACAGCGCACCAGTAGGCAGTATTTTAATAACTATAGCACGCTACACGCATCGACCCTACGCTGAGTCAGTCGTAGGCAAAAGTAATACTGGCTGTTGCATCAGCTTGACCGGCACTAATAAGCCCTGTTTGGATGTACTGCGGCTTTAATCTGAAAGAAAAGTTACTGGGTTGAAGTGCAGTTTTTACGCGCCATTGATTGGGTGCTGATGTAACAAACCCTAAACTAGGCCCGTATGATATTAAATCCGCGCCATCCTTAATAAAGCGCACTCCAATACCGCTTGCGGTATTAGCACTTGGTGTCAGACCTAGCACCGTACCCGTATTGCCCGGATTATTGTAATCAGTCATTGAAGCATAGACATTCAGTGCCTCATCACACTCAAGATTAATAGTCATATCAAGTGGCGCATCAACTGTCTGACTGTCAACAAATCTTAGCGGTGATACAACCCCCATACTAACAGTTGAAGGTGAGACGCTTGCAGTGCAACCTACTTTCTCATAAGTCATTTCAAACGCGCTCATGTTAATTGCCTCATTATCTATACCAAGCGATGCAATGCCCAGTTGGAAGGGGGGGATAGAAACCCCTTGTGTAATATTTTGTCCAGTGGCAACATACTTAACGTTAAATAGGAAGTTTGAACTGCACGCGTACCCACCCTGCCTCATATATCTTTTGATGTTACCTTGCATTGCAACAACATCCGTCCACTCATCCACCAAACATCTTCTACGTTCCTGAACATTCATTACAACACCTACACCCTCGCTTCCTACACCAGGGATTTGATATATCGAATAGGTCCGTCCATCTTCGTTGTAAACCAATCCTGTATCAATAGCCAGAATGGTTACAGCACTAGAGTCCCAATAACCACCATCCCCTACTGGGCTATCTGTATGCTTCCATCCACTCAAAGCCTCGCCCGCGGCAGTAGGTAAAAAAGAGTATTTTTTAATATCTAGCGAGTCTGCACCGAGAGTAGTAGGATTTGTCTCAGCCGCCGCCTCAAACACACATGTCGAAAGCATTAGCATAAATGCTGTACGAAATAAGCAAGCACCCAAAGATATTCTTTTCATTATTATTGGTACTCCAAAACAAATGTTGATATAGCATCTGCTATACCAAGGGTAACAGGACCCGTGGAACGATATTGAGCATAAAATACCAGTTCGTTCACAGCCCCCGAGGCCGCATCGATCGGTAATGTAGAGGGTATTTGAATACCGATAGGCAATTTAATACCGGTGGCATCAAGAATCTCGATGCCGAGTCCGGTGGCGAAATCAAGCCCTGGGGTTTCGTTGAGCGCTAACAAGTCAGGGTTATCTGGGTGTGGGGGGCCCTCAAAGGTTACCTTCACACCTGTCGTTTCACTGCCGCAATGCTCTAGTTTTATAACAAATTGAAGCTTGGCAAATGCCACATCTTTCGCGTAAAACTGCTTTTGAGCAACATTGCCAAATACAACATTCAACATTTGCGAATCAGCAGACACCATACAACCGTTATTTGAAATCGTGCCTTTAACGTTTAATAATAGATCGTAGGCCGAGACGGCGTGGCAGAACGTCAAACCACCCAGTACAAAAAAATAACGCCAGTCCATTAAACGCACTCCGCAGCCAACTTGCTAATGTCTTTAAACTCACTTTCATCATCCAATTCATAATGAACAGTACACTGCCCCTCAGGCCCCTCCTGCCATCGAACATGCAGCAGCCCTTTAGGTGCTAGCCCAGATAGAAATACTTGGCCATTATTACCAACAATACTGTCTTGAAGGTTTGCTGTTTGGGTGACGCTGGCGCCAAAAGGAATAGGCTGACCTTTATAGCTAAGGTTCATCAAGGCACGCACACCAACACGCACACCAAAGTTGGCTCGTACTAAAGCACCTTGTGTAGGCACCACCGACACGATGGCGTTATCAAGCTCGACATTGTTAGCTAATGTATTTGTATCTAAAGCAACCCGGTTCTCGCGATAGGTAGAGGCTGATGGTACCACTGCGTAACCTCTTTGGTTGGTTTTAATGCCTACGCCGTTGCTTACTTTAACGTCCTTGGCATTAGGGGCTTTGATCAGAATATTGGTATCCCCTAACGGTTGGCTAAACGTAATGCCATCTTCATGAGCAACAATCCCGCCACTGACCCCGTAGTTGAGGCGGCGATTGTTTCCGCTATGGTTATATCCCGCATTGACGTTAGCACTGGCCCCACGATAACTTGTTGCTAGGTTGCTACTAGCAACATGATTACTGTCCGTGTAGCTCTGCTGAATACTGTAGCTAAGATTACTGTTCTCTAGTGCACTTCCGGACACACCCGCATTGTAACGCGCATGCCCATCGTCACTTACTGTTTGCCCGTAGCTGGCATACATATGATTCGAAGAACGCCCCCCTCGGCCTGACGATATCCACTCATCCAAGGGCATTGAAATATTCAGCGCAATCATTTGATCCGCCTTATCAATCCACGCACTTTTGTTGTAACTATAAGAAAGACTGTAATTGATACCTTTAATTGTGGTTTGATAGCCTGCCTGTAAAAGATCCGTTACCTCCCCTGTATTCCAGAATGTTTGGCGATTACCACTCATGTACAACGAACCGATACTGCCTAGCGGTTGAGCAATGTTGAGTTGTGCACTGCTTCGCTTTGGATAGTTTAAGTTAAAATAATCGTTAAATTCAGGTTTTGCTAAAATTTCGCCCTCAGATGTTATAACAGCAGGGCGCTGCTCCATCATCTTACTGGCCGTATCACTGAAATTATAAAATCCACGGGTAGTGTACTGATACCCCGCCAACTTAAAATTTGTCCCTGTGGAGAGCAACGTTTTGGCATATAACATCCGGAACGAGTATCCCGTGTGCTTACTATAATCTGGCAAAATACTTTTGGCGGCGGTCATGTCCAACGACAGTGCTCCCCAGTGTCCCAAATTCTGCCCCACCCCTATCGAATAGGCCTGATATTTTGCAGCGTTTTGCCCCCCCCCATACAACGTCAACCCCAAAGGCAACCCCCACGCCAACGTACCTTGAATAATACTAGGCCGTGTCTGGTAGCTTGTATTACGTAACGTGCCCGCCACAAGGTCATATTTAAACTGACCTTCACGCTGCAATATCGGGAGAGAAGAAAATGGCACGCTGTACTGATTAACACGGCCATCCGCTTCAACCACAATAACTTGCAAGTCACCATTTGAAGAGGTTGGGTAAATGTCACTGATGATGAAAGGGCCCGCCGGAACATATGTTTGATAAATTACATTCCCACTCTGACGGATGGTAACTTCAGCGTTGCTGTTAGCAATTCCCCTAACGACCGGAGCAAAGCCTCTTTCGCTGTCAGCAAGCATATTTTCATCCGAGGACATTTGAACGCCTTGGAATGAAAAATTATTGAACACGTTAGATGAGGTCGACGTCTGACCCACTACCAATCTGCTTTTAGTTCCCGGCAGTGCACGCTGGGCATAACTGTTGATCGTTTTCCACGTCATACCTTGACCCGACGTATAGCGGTTACCATCACTGACCGTCGAATAGTTTCTGAGTCGCCAAGCTCCCATATTGAGCCCACTGTTAAAATTCAAAAAGTAGCTATCGCTAGCGCCCACTTTTGAACCTGTTATATGCGCACCACTAAAATTATAATTTACCAAAAGCGCATTGACACCATCGTCCCATTCTTCAATAGGTACAAACCCCCTTGCTACTGTGGTCAACACTGCTTGAGGCACATTCAAGTCAACTCTTAAACGCGCCAGATCCAAGGTACTTTTTGCATTAGTAATCAGCGATTCTAATTGCACACAAGCGCCAGGTAATACATTGCCGAGGCCTGGTACCGCCGCAGGGTTTATGTTGAAGCTCAAAACCTCTTCTGGAGTGAAACAAGCGGCGAGCTCTGAACTGTTTCCGGACCGTTCATTAATATCGAACAGGACGTCACGAGATTCTATAAAAACCCCGTTCAAATACACATCAACCGGGTAATTGCCTGGCAGTATCGAGTCGGTTGTTTCGAATCGAGATAAATCCGCGATCTTGGATGCAGAGTTGGACAAAAACGCCGGATCAAAAGAAAGATTTGCCTGAGCCCAACTACCATAGAGCGAAGCGGTCAAACATACGTAGAGGTGGGCATAACGAAAAACATATCGATTGACTATATTAAAAGCAAAGGGGAAGCCCGAGCCGACTAAGTGTGTGCAATAACGCATACTATACTCCATGTTAAATATCACCCTTTCAAACTTTGAAAACCAGACAGCAACAGAGAGCAACAGAGCCCTCATCGACAGAATGAATAAATAAGAAGATTTAAGTGCATCGATCTACACGGTTATTCCGCCGCATTAACTCTTTGCCCGCCGTAATTACACATCGCAGCCTGTGCCAAAGCCAGTTCAATTGCGACGCAAAAATATCTCCAATCAGAACCGTTATTTTTTATTGAGCACCCATAAATACGGTCGTTACTAAATAGATATTTATTTTATTTTTACGACTGCGCCGTAATCATTGATTGCTGAATACGTGATTTCACCTCGAGCATCTTTTGGAACGCTTATTTTGACTTCAGTGCGAGGTGCCATCATTGTATTTTCCAACGCATGAACACCCACCGCAACTTTAATCAAATTCACATAGTAGGGCGTCGGATTATTAATTATTACATTATCCCCACTACGCTCTACGCTCACTTTGTTCAGCGCTTCTCTTGCACCGCGCATCAACTCCTTAGGCCGATAAAACATTTTTATCCGACTCACCACAGCCAATTGCAATGTGCTTTTTCCATCCAAATTGGCACCCTTTTCTTTAGAAGGAATTGATTTTACATTAATCCAAAATAAACTTTCACGATCATCTGGCAATGGTTTTCCACTGTAAATCAGGCGTAAGGTGTTCTCGCTCTTTTTCTTAATTAAAAATAGCGGTGGTGTTATCACAAAATCTTCAGCAGGAAGACCTTCGGTGTTATCAATCCAGGATTGAATCAAAAAAGCATTATCGGTATCGGTGTTAGTCACCGCTAAAGAGGCCTGCTTACTGTCTGAAGGATATACGACCCGCGTAGCCCCCACGCCTACACCGCCAGCACTGGCCGCAGTGGATAGACACGTCATTAGGAACGCCAAGGAAACGCCTACCCATTTCTTTCGGGGATATAAAGCACCCACAGTTAGCTCCTTGTGCAACGTCAGAAATTATTAAACAACGATGATCACTGATAGGTCAGTGTAAACTCAGCCCACGTATCTGCAACGCCTGGAACGAGAACCTTCTTTGTCAATCGGTATTTTGCAAAAAAACTTAGCGTATTAATACCTTTATTCAAGCGCGTATATTGCAGTGGTGGCATATTTACAGGCAGCAGTATATTATCGGCATTAAATATAGCTAGCCCAATACCTTCTGCTGCATTCAAACCGGGCGTAATCGCCAGCACCTGTAAATCCTGCTCATTCATTACACCATTGAACGCAACAGCAACGGACTGGATAACACTTCCAGAGCACTCATCTAACTGAATAAAAAAGGGTACCGCTCGAGCGTCACTCCCAACTCCAGAAAATTGATGACTTGTCACTTCTCCCATCTCCACTGTTCTATCAGAGTTACTTACGCTGACTAAACAGCCACTGTCCACTACAGCCGCAAACAAATTTACCCTTCCGCCAGGCAAGTTTACAATTACATGGGGCCAGTGTTCTTGGCTGGCACAATAGGCTGGCATTTCAAACAAAGCAATCAAAAGACCAACCCATACAGACAGTCTGCAGGCACTCAAAATCGCACTCTCCTTATGTCAATCTGCCCTGCTGAATTATAAAATGCCTTCGCAGACACTTTATAATTCACCATCTGTTTTATTTAAAAATAATGCATATTAAAATTCACGCTAGCGCTTGCATCACCCGCCTCGACCAATCCTTGTGCAACGAGGGATACATAACCTACCTGAAATTTAAGTGCGTTTTGCCCAGGGTTCAGCTTCAGCGGTGTTGTTGGAGTTACGTTGTCAATCACAACGGCATCCGTTCCACCCGCACCAGCTCGGCCCGCGTCAAAAATTTGCAGACCTACACCGTTGGAACTATCTGTACCTATACCAGCCACCAGCGCTGTACCTGGCTTCACTGCACCGGTTGTATCGGTTGAGTCGAGTACACCATAAAAGCTAACAGCAGCAGACTCAGAAACACTTGGATCACAATCACCTAACACAATTTCAAATGGGATTCGCGCATCTGACTGTTTACCAACGCCTTTGTCGATAGTGGCCGTACGTATCTGCCCCATCACAACGGTCATGTTGGTTGAGCTTGCTTCCACCGCACAGGCTGCATTCACTACAGTACCGACAAATTGAATTCTTCCGCCGAATGTACCATCACCAGGAGCAGCGCTCACTGTCCCAATTGGCCCAACCAGCGCAATCCCACAAAGGGCCAAAACTTTCTTATTCATAGCAACACTTCCATTGATTTATTTGGTTGCAATCGCGTCCTTAACTGGTTAGTCGTGCTAACAAGTTGAGTGCAACACATCCAATACCTTCGTTAAGGGCCGTAGCCCAAGCAATCGGCTAACTGCATTCATTCCCGACACCCTAAATATGGCAGTGACGACCTTAAGCCTCAAATCAATCACCGTGATTTCATAACTATTCACCCAAAATTCCTTATTCCACGACCTCTCAATGCGCGGGCACGCAAATGCCTCCAGATTCCTCTAGGCACGAGCAGATAAATTCTAATTTATGTTTTTATTTACAGTCGCCCAGAACGGGCGCCTGCGTAACATCAGAAAAGGCGTGACGGTATGCGTCAACTCAGCGCTCAATACCAAAGCAGCGTATAGCCTCTAACTCCTTGATATAAAAGCACTCGCTTTTGGAGCGGGTCGTTAACTTATAAAGGCTTAATCTGGAAAAGACGTTCGAGTAATAGGCGTAATTGAAAGCAATGTCGCGATCGATGCTCAGGTTGTGCTTAAGCCATTCATTGTCTCGCTCTTGGCTAATCACGAATCGGGCGTTGCCAAACAAACTGCTTTCCTGGGTCAATGCAAAATCTTGACTGCTTTTATTGACCTCTTCAAAGTCATGCAGTTTGTAGCCATGAGACTGTAAGCGCAGACGTGTGTCATAGACGTCGCCATTACTCATGATGATCCCGCCAGAGGCGAAAAATGTCCCTTTAAATATCTGCCTGCTTGACTGGGCAGAGTAGGCGATGTGCAAAACCACCAATACAATCGCTGCAAGCGTCAAGGCAATGGTGTAGCGAATATTAAAAGGCCTCAATTGATGCACCTCTGTAATTGCTCTTCCGTCAGTTGCGATACCTTTGATTTATGGACGGTCAAAAACTGAACGGTCTTTCCTTGGTCAATGCACACTATTTCATAAAAGCCGTGCATTTTATTAAAGAGGACGGTTTCCGGTTTTTTAACATACGCGGCTAAACGGTCACGCAACGGTTGCAAATCCTGGCGCAGCTTGGTCAGCTCTTCTGGGCTCTCCGATATGTATTCAACATTCAAGTCGCCCACCGATTCAGTGTCACGGTACATCCCTTGCTGTAGCCAAAGCCCCCAGTCAACACGCCAGACCAGACTGATGGTCAACGCCACGACTAACGTTGCGAGCACATAATTAGTGTAGCCGGACAGGGCCTTTAATGAATAAACCACTTTTGATGCGCCACCCAATACTGGCGCAGCGCTAACACTTGCAATACCTGCCGCTATTTCTGGGATAAGGATTTTTTCTGTGGTGACAAACGGAACCTCCGTTTCGCTCAAAAAAGCGGAGTTAAAGCGATAACCACGGCGAGGAACGGTCTGAATGATGGTGCGTTGCTCATCGTCACCCAGCACCTCGCGAATATTGGAGATCGCTTGATTAAGACTGTTTTGCCCGACCACCCTGCCCGGCCATCCAAAGGCGAACATCTCATCACGATCGACGATCAGGTCCGCCCGGGAAATCAACAATTCAAGGAGCCTGCTTGAGCTGTAGCTCAACTCCAGTCGGGTGATAGTGCGTCCATCACCTACCAGCAAAAGATGCTGGCTGGGGGTAAATTGCGCATAGCGCGACGTATCATGAAGTTTGAGTGTCACCTGCTGATGCCCCACCGACGGTGGAGTATTGCTACCAGCGCTTTCAATGGGTTGCATTACCGTTATTACCCCGCACCCGCCTACGACATCCTGGATAGATTGCGAATACACCTAAGCAACCGGCGGCACGCTTAATGAGCGAGAGTATAGACAATTTCAGACATATTCATACGGGCCGGACGCCCGATAATTCTGACTATTGGTAGTTGATCGTAAAGGTCACGGTGGCATTCGCCGGGCCGCTTTGCGCCACTGCGTTGGCTTGCTTGATGTAACGCGCCTTGAGACGGATAAGATAACTCCCTCCTCCGTTCGACTGCAGTGAGAGACCACTGTCAAGCAAGGTGGACAGCTTGATCGGTTGAGCACTCTCTTGAGCAATTTGCACGCCAATGCCTTGCGCAGCTTTCACTGCACCCTGCAGGCCAGGCGTGAGACTCAAGATCCCCTCTTCATTGGATACGGCCGGTCGGGTGGGGTCGATTCTGAACGTCACTTTGTTGGGGTTTAACACCACACCCGGTTCACCACCCACCGCACCCGCAGAGTAATAGCCGTGAAATCCCGGACACTGATTGAGTGCGATGCCAAAGTCCTGCCACGGGGTGTAGCCGAGATGCTCAAGTTCACTGATTGGATGCCTTCCCAGATTGACCTGAACATGGGGCGTCCGGCAGGTTTGTGACGCGACTCTGAGCAGGCCAGAGAGTCGTACTTTACGCACCGGCAGCTGCTGCCCTCGGATGTCATAGCTGATAAGCACAGTGGGCAATGTTGCACTGGAAATAGCTCCCGCCTCTACGTTGGTGCTGACTTTTATAAACGACAGAGTGAATTTATCCAGACCCGGATTGCGCAAAACACACCCTTCCGATCCAGGGCAGTTGGGGCTCCTTGTGATGGATGGGAAGGGGCGATTATCCGCGTCCAGAATTTGCACGCCGATACCTGCAAGATTGGTAGGGTAAACGCTGCCCCCCGCGCGCGTTTGATAGCCGGGAATCGCTGCAGAGGAGGTCTCCACGCTACGCCTGACACTGATGTCATCTACCCCCGGGGCGCAGCGAATCGCAGAATTGCCCGCAAGATTGAACACTTGCCGGTAGACCTCGGTTCCCACTGCAATGTCGCGCCCAACGGTAATCTGAACGGCACGCAACGCCAGGGTCGATTGGATCAACCCGCCCCTCTCCACCAATTCACAAGAGGCCATGGCGGTACCAGGCGCCAGTGCAACGACCCATGCCAATGCATATCGAATACCGATAGGGGTGAACATGTTCCCTCTCCTCAGGTCAGAACGGATTAGTGTCGGATGGGTGTACATACGCCGTCTTGTGACTGCAAACCTTGCCCTTTTTCGTCTGGCGCCGGAAGAATCAGCAGGCACTGCTGACTGGCCTCCCGCCCCCAACTGACCCGTACCTGATCCACGCCTTCTGGCACCCGCGCGTAGAGCTGCCCTCCCTGGCCAACCATGCCCAATGGCTGTCCAGCAGAAAGGCTCACGCTCGCACCGAAAGGCAGAGGGCTGCCATCGACCAAATGCACATTAATTAACAGCGCCCTGCCAGTGTTGGTCGCGAAATCAACCGCCAGCACGGCGCCAGCGGTTGGCGCAACTTTGCGGCTGGACTCAGCCAAATCAACCCCACTGGATGCACCGCGAGGGTCGATGCCCACTTCGTTGAGTTCATAAGGACGCAGGTAAGGCACCACCGCATTACCCTGCCCATCCAGCCTGACTCCTGGGTAGCCCAGGACTTCTGCACCCTGCGCCCCAGTTGCACTGACCACCGCGATGGTGTCGCTACGAAACGGGCTGAGCGTAATCCCCTTCGGGTGGGCTACCAAGCTGCCACCCATGCTCACCCCCAGAGCGGCGTAACCGTCACCCTGACTCAACGATCCGCTCATAGCAGTTTTTGTCCCTTGGTACTGGCCATTCCATGAAGTACCCGTCGCACCGCTCGCACCGTCACGTTGGACACCCACACTGTAACTGTATTGATTATTCTCTCCGGCACTGCTGCTCAGGTATAAGTCTTCGCTGAGTTTGCCTTGTGCATCGCGCCCCAGGCGCGCCGACAACTGGGAATAACCGCGCTTTGCGCCGAACTCCAAGGGGAAACTGACAGTCAGCAGGTAGCTGGTGTCCATCGGCCCCAATGCCAGGCGGCTACGGTTGGCATTTAGACTCAGGCCCACACGTCCCACCTGGGTGCTGTAGCTGAGCTGATACTGCAAGTCATTCCCGGCAGCGTTCCAGTAGCGCTGGGAAGACGCACTGACACCTACCTGCCCCCAGTCTCCAACACGCTGATTGGCGCTCAGAATCACGCGATTGCTCACAAGCGAAAGTACGGAGCCACCGGATAGAGCACTCTGTTCAAGCTCCAGGCGCTGCGCGGCATCGTTGAGGTCCCGTGCTCCCGTCGCCGAGTACCAATAAGACGCCGCAGTGAAATAGCTACCGGTGGCGAGCACATTTTTGCTGTACAGCAGGCGTAAGGTCCTGCCGTCCTCTGTACCACTGGAAAACCGGGTTTTTGAGTGCGTGAGGTCTACCGCCAGTGCCCCCGCCGGCGTATTCATGGCTACCCCAGTCAACAATGCATTGTACGAGTCGCTGGCTTGTAAGCCGCTTTCGCCCGTAAACAGGTTGTTCAGGCCATGTTGAAAGGTGGCCTGGAGGAAGCTGGGCGGGTGATCAAGGTACTGGTTACGCAATTGCCCCGCCGTCAGGCTGTAACGCGAAACGCCGGGGCGCAGCAACTGGCTGACCGACGCGTAAGGTACGGTAAAGTGTTGCTCGCTGCCGTCGGCTTCAATGACGGTTACGCTCAGATCACTGCCATATCCACTGGCGTAAAGATCATCGATCACAAACGCGCCAGGCGCCACCAGGACCTCCAGCAAAACGTTGCCTCCCTGGCGCACGACTACGCGGGCGCTGGTGCGGGCAATACCACGAATCACTGGCGCATACCCGCGCAACGATTGCGGCAACATTCGATCGTCCGTGGCTATTTGCACTCCTCGATAGATCACACTGTCAAATATCTCGCCCGTGGTATTGGCTTCACCCAGGGTTAGTTGGCTTTTAAGTGCAACCAAATCACGTTGCAGATAAGTGCTCAGGTCCTGATACATTGACCCACTCGTGGGCTGCCAACTTACCGAGCCGTTATGGCGGGCACGCCAATTGCCAAGGTTCAATCCGGCATCAAAGTTGAGGTAAGCCGAATCCTCGGCGTCGCCCTTGAGGTTGCGAGTGGCATTGAGGCTATAGCCAAACGTCGCCGCGGTCGCGCCACGACTCCACAACTCAGGGTTGACGTACCCCCTGGCGTCACGGCGCATCGCCACCTGAGGAACATAAACACTCAAGGCCAAGGCCTGCGAGTCGAATGCCACGCTACTGCCGTTGACGGTATCCGCCAATACCAGGCACGTTGGGTGGTCTGATAAGGCTCCACTTAGCGCGTGCGAATCAACCCCCAATTCATCCAGCAGCACCGGTGTGAAACAGGGCACTACATCGCTCCCCTGCGCGGAAAAAAGAATGCTTTTTCGGCCGATGGGCTGATCGTTGACGAACATGTCCACCCGGTACGCTCCCGGTAGAACGACATTTCCCTTTTCAAAAGGCCTCAGATCCAAATGCCCGGACCCCTCAGGCAGGAACGCACTGTTAAAACGTACTTCAGCTGCCTGGGCCCCCTGCAAAGGCTGCATGACCGCCGTGAACATCCAGACAACGATTGGCCTGGGCAAACGTGAGGCACTCAGATACCGAGCTAATTCGGCCCTGGCATAGAAAAGGATCTTCATGGATTACTCGTCTGCGCTGTACGCGCCAATAGCGTCTAAGGCGCCAGTGGCCGTTTGATCACCACATCCGCGCCATAATCATTGATAGCGCTGAGTTCCACTTGGGCCTGAGGCCCTGGCAAATGCTTGAGCGCAGGCAAGACAAAAGCTTGGGTAGCCCCCGGCGCAATCATTTCGCTGCCACCCGCAAAGCGTTGCTCACCGTCCACCAACACCACGCCAGTCACGGTTATATGGAAACCAGTCGGGTTATGCCCCACCAATGCAATACCACCTGCCTGGCGAGCAACCCGCCATTGAACTCGCTCAATGGCGTCCGACGCATCACCCGCTAGCGTTTGGGGCCGGTAGAAAATCTTGATTCGCGAACGGAAGGCCATCTGCAAGATGTTGACCGGTGTACCGGTCTCTGGGGGGTTGGCGGGAACTTCAAGCAAGTTAAAGTAATAAACCGACTCTTTATCCTCGGGCACGCTCGCGCCAGTAAACATCATCCTCACGCTCTGACCTTTATTGGGGTCCATACGAAAAACAGGAGGGGATAACACAAAAGGCGCCGTTGAATGAGTTGGACTTGACGCCGGGTCGCCGCTGTCAACCCAGGTTTGTACTAATACCGGCAACTCACCGTTATTTTTTAACGTCACGGTAATTTCTGTTTCGTGTGCGGGGTAGATCAGACGCGTGCCGCTAATCACAACACTGGCCGTTGCTTGGCAACAGGCTATTAACATCATTGCTGCCGCTACACCCTGGCGTATCAACGTGAAGTAAGCCATAAAGTCCCTTGTCTGGCCGCCCGGCTCCCCCCGCTATTGTCTTGATGGGAAAAGATAACGAGAGAAGCCAGGACGCTATTGCTTATTGGTAGTTGATGGAATACGTCACGGCACCGGCGAACATACCCGCTGTTGGCGTTGAATTGGTCGTCACATATTGAACGGTATAGGCCATTGAGGCATTGCCACTTGCAATTGGCGTGATGCCCGAGGTTAGCTGATTGGAGCTGCCAATGGTCACAGGGGAATTGTTAGAATCGTTGATTTGCAGCGCGATACCCGTCGCAGCACTAGAGCCGGGTGCAGTGTTAGCCACTGTACCATTCACAGTAACACCCGGGCCGCTTTGAAAAAAGACCGATGCATTCGACGCCGTTCCTGCACAAGCAGTCAGCGCAAAATTAAGTGCAGTACTCCCTTTGGTCAGGCCGACTGCATTCATCCCTGCGGTCGAGACCGTAGGCAAAGTAACACTCGGTGACGAACCATTGTTATTAACATTAATGGTGCACGTTTGAGCAGTAATTGCACCCGTAAAATTGATAGTGCCGTCACTGGCAGCGGCATTAGCGAACTGAACAGACGATGCAACCATCAACAACGATACAGCGATTATTTGACGTTTCATTTTAAGAACTTCCTTGGTTAAACTTAAAAATCAGATGCAACACAACATAAAGAGCTCTTCGCACTTCTTATTGCGCGGCACAATTAGTCAATCATGGTCTACGACATTCGAACAACTCAAAAAACAACATTCACACTTCAATTCACTACCCGATCAACGCCCTCCTCCAACGCGCAGGGGCATAACCTCCATCTATTAAAACCACTTCAAGTTACTACCCAGTTCCTCATTGGTAGCTAATTGCATAAGTTACGCTCGTCGAAAATGGGCCGGAACCTACCGCATCGCTATTAACGACATACTGAGCGGTGTATCCCATCAGACCGCCAAAGGTGGTGGCTGGCTGATTTAACTGAGAGGAGTCTCCTATCAGAATGGGGTTCATCGAAGCATCATATAACTGTAGCGCGACGCCCGTGGCCCCATGGGAAGTGATGGTGTTTGCCAGTGTACCGTCCGAATTGACACGCGGCCCACCTAGGAAAAATACCTTCGCCTTAGTAGCAGTACTTCCCGAACAGCTTGTCAGTTTAAACGTAAAAACAGTACCACCCTTGGTGCTGCCTTCAGCGACCATACCCGTCCGACTCACCTTGGGTAGCGCTATGTTTGATGTACTACCCACCTTATTGTTGACAGAAATGGTGCATGTCTGCGCCACCAAACTACCACTAAACAGAATTTGGCCATCACCTGCAACCGCTACAGCAGCGAGGGCAGGCTGGGCAGACATTACGAGCAGCGATACCATGCCACCCGTCACTGCCCATGCATTGCATCTATACATCATCATTCATTCGCTCCTCTAACCTAACGGTGGCGTTTTGCAATGTCATGTAGCCACCTCCGTTAAAGCAACTCTAGTCTCAATTCGGCGCTTCACAAATCAAGAATAATGATTCACAGATTTTCACACATAAATCCATCTTGATGGTTTACCAGACGTTGAGCATGGAGGAGCGCCAGGCGATCAAAGCAACTTATTGCGAACTGCGAACGCGCTTAACTGGGCCATTGACTGCAGCTGTATTTTTTCGAAAATATTGGTTTTATAAACACTGACAGAGCGACTACCAATTTTCATTTCCTCAGCAATCTTTTGATTGGTCAATCCTGCAGCCAGGCGCTGAAACACCATCAGCTCGCGATCCGTCAGCGTTGCAATTAAGCCCGCATCACTATCAAAAGATCGCTCGCGGGTCTTTATGGGGGAATGAATGAAGTCGAAATAACCGTAACCCGAACGTATTGCTCGAAGAATGAACGCGACTCCTCGCATATCACCACACACTCTTAGCAGTACGCTTGCCCCGGCTCGCCTGTAGCGCGCTGAAAAATGGGAGGGATTTTGTTCTGTCAGGACAATTATTTTCAATCCCCGGTCCTCCTCACGCATTTGCCTGATCAGATGGATGCCCTCGATATCGAACGCAGGAATATCCAGCACTGCAATTTCAGGGCGTTTAATTCGTGCCACTTCAACAACCTTCACTGCGCATGGCGTATTAATCAATACACCGACAGACGCTTGCTCCAAAACACCGGCTATCCTATCTCTCCTTTGAGAGTGCCCGCTCAGTGCAACAGCTGTTATTTTTTCCATCGTTCATTCCGCCTGTCACAGACGCTTGCCTCTGATGTCAGTCAAGCCAAGCCAACTATAGAAGTCTCACCAGAATAATCGAACACATGGGCATTCAAATCTAAAAAACTCTATTTTTAGCTAAATGATGTGAAAGATGCTCGACAACCTTACTCACGTTTTTCCGGCATGCTCTCGATCGATAATTAAATTGGTTTTTCATTATTTTTGATTTAAATTTCAGCCTGTTCACGCAGAGCATGTGCAGGCAACAACCATCACGGAGCAATGTACATGGAAATTATAAATTTGAATGTCGGTGATACCTGTCACTTGAGCTTTGAGACTAAATTGCGAGTTCTAGCCACTCGAGGTAATAGTGTTCAGTTAGGGTTCGAGGCGCCGAAAGATGTGCATATTTATCGCTCAGAGCTCATACTCTCGCCAGATAAGCGACGGGACCAGGCAGGTAAACGCCGTGGTTGACTGACCTGATAGCCCCCTGGTAAAGCTCGCCAACTGGCTATTCCTGGTCTTGGGGCGCACTTCGAAGCGAGTAAAACATTAGACGATTAATCGTGTGAAACAACCGTCTGTCACAGCACAGATTGTCATCCGGTCGAGTGCATACTTTTGATTGCTCATGACGTAGAGCGAGGGAGCGCATATCCTGAGCGTTTAACGATCGGGCGTCGCGACCTGATGGCGGCCTGTTCACTCAGGGCTCCCTCAATACTTCATGGATCGCCGCAATGCATTTACCGCTGTCGTCACCTCAGCATGCTCTTGGCAGGCACATGCGAACTCCAACCACCCACACGCCGTAGTCACTTTGTCTCCATTGATAACTCTGAAGCCCCCTTTATTCGATGCCCGTTAAGGTCATCGAGTTGTTATTTATTTACGCCAACACGCCGTTAGAACTGCCGACGTAATAGCGTGACCACGCCCGTCGCCAGCACAATGGTCGACAGCGGCAATGCTAGTAATATGCCGTTAACCCCGAGCCAGGGCGCTAGTATCAGCAAAAACGGAATTTGAATGCACATATTTGCCAGGGTAATCATAGTCGCCCTTCTGCTGTCGCTGATCGCTTGATAATACGCCGCGGCGAGCACTAGGAATCCGTCCAGAAACAGCACAAACAAATGCAGGCGAACAGCGTCAATGGCTGCCACATCCAACGCGGGGTCTTCGTCGCTGATAAATATTCGCGTGCCAATGTGTGGGAAGATCAAAATCATCAGTACCAACACCACGCCCGTGCCCACCACCCAGCGCATGGCCAGAAAGAACACCTTACGGACTAAAGCCGATTGGCCCGCTCCATGAAAGTAGCTGACCAGAGGTTGCATTCCACTGGCCAAGCCTTCGGCCAGCAGATAATAAACCGTCATCAAATACCCGGTTATGGCATAGGCTGCGACGTTCACAGTGCTGCCGTAATGCATCAACGCGGCGTTGTGCAATAACGCTGCGAAGCTGGCGTAAAGGTACATCAATAAACTGGAAAACCCATTAAGCAGAATTTGCCGACAGGATGCCGGCTGTAGGCCGAACTCGCCCAGGGCCAGGCTCAATGGCAAGGAACTGTAACGGGTGAATAGAAATACCAAGCCGATCAGTGCCGAGAGCGACTCGCCGGTGACTGTCGCAATGGCCGCCCCCTGCAGACCCCAGCCCAACTCAACGATAAATACGTAGTCCAGCACTATATTAGTGAGTGCCCCTACGAGCATCATGATCGTGGCCAACATGGGAGCGCCCAGGTTCCTGACCAGAATGGGCATGGCAATACTGGCCATTACCAACGGTGAGGACCAGCCGATAATTTGCAAATAGCCACTACCATGGCGCTGCACGCTGGCATTGGCGCCTTGCAAAGCAAGCAAGCTATCGCGCCCAGCGATAATCAACAGGCCAACGACAACGCCTAATAATGCCAACAGCCACAAGCCTTGTACGAGAAAGCCCTTGGCCCTTTGGAAGTGCCCTTCACCCTGGGCGATTGAACAATGAGTGCCCGCCCCCGCACCAATCATAAGGCCAACACCGGCCATCAGGCCGATCCAGGGCCACGCCATGTTAATGGCTGCCAGCCCTTCGGCGCCCACTACATGCCCAATAAAGATCCCGTCGACGATCTGATACAAACCACTGACCAACATTGCCATGACCGTGGGCAAGGCATAACGCCAATAGGCTGCGGCCACGTTATCAGGCGTAATAGCGATTGAGCGCCTGTTCATAGTGCTGACCTGAGCTGATTTGAGAGTAAGGAGTTGCAGTTGCTTGCCATATGCATAGTCCAGTATTGCTCTCGTTGAAAATAGATTCACCTCAAATTCAAACAACATAAACGCGCGGCGCACGCTACACCAATCTCGAGAAGAAAAGGCTAAAAAGTCATTAATTCACAGTTACTCACATGCCTGGCCAGCGGTGCCATTGTATACCCCGCGGCGAGACGCTTTTCATAGAAAATAGAGGCGACCATTAAAACCAAGCACAAACACCCCCATTCACCGCCAATAATAATTCTTCATAAGGGTATAGACGACAAATTAAAAACTCGGCCTAAACTGCCTATAGAACGAAGAGTTTACGGCTTACGATTTATGTGCACCCAAAAACTAACTGTAGGGCAAAAACCTCCAACCCTCGCAGTTATTACGTTGCCTCCAAAAAAGAGCAGATTCTTCAAAGCCCTCGCCTTCGAAACCATAAATCAATGAGCAATCTATTCCTATGCCGCCACCCACCATCATTGTCAACATGGGAAAATCCGTTTCCCTGATCGGAGGGGACGCTGTCCTTTCCACCAGCGGGCTCTCTGACTGTTCTGCCTTGGCGATATTATCAAACTGGAACGGGCATACTTACCAAAGGCGCACATTGATGCATTTAGTCGGTAGCAGCCTCGACAACGGATTATGGGGTATAAATGTTTACTCTTTAATCTCACGACTTAAAACTTCACTAAGCGCTGGTGGAAAAATAATTCTTGTGGGCGGCCTCAGTTCGCAATCCAATTGCGGGCTAGCGTTGACGATCGGACAATCTACAAGCTCGGATAGCATGCCATTAGCGGATCTTTTAAGAACAAGAAATGTGTCAATTGTCATGGCCGGCGCGTCCTCAGTCTCAATAAGTCCCAACGGTGAGTTTGATCTGCTCGACAACGGGCGAGGTGTACTAGACGAGGCCGAGGTAAAAGCTGTTTTTGATTCCATCTGACACAGGCCAAAACAACGCAATAGTCTTCAGGAGCAAACATACTATGGATACTCAAGCAAAATTGACCTGGCAGCATTTCCCTGCTGACTTACAGGGTTTTTTCCGGGCGCCTGTTTTAATTTCCGGTGAGCACGAGGCTATTCTGATTGACGGTGGCTTTACGCTTTCGGATGGGAAATTAATAGTTGAAGCCATTAAAAACAGCGGAAAGCTCCTGACAACGATTTATATCAGTCAAAGCGATCCCGATTACTACTTCAGCCTGCAGCCCATCAAGGCTGCGTTCCCGGAGGCCAGAGTAATCGCTGCTTCAGCGACTATTGCCGCGATCAAGGACAGCGTCGAAAAGAAGCTGGCGACCTGGGGGCCTCAGCTCAAAGAGAACGGCCCGCAAACCTTGGCAGATGTGGTGATTCCCGAAGCCTTTGACGAGCCTGCCCTCAACCTGGAAGGCCATACCATTGAGGTCGTCAAGGCCGATGGCCTTGTCAATCGCAGCTATCTGTGGGTGCCATCGCTCAGCGCCATTTTCGGCGGCGTCCTGGTATTTTCGGGGGTTCACGTATGGACCGCTGATACCAAAAATCCTGGTGCCCGTGCGGCTTGGGTGAACAACCTCAACGCCATGATCGCACGCAAGCCTCAGGTAGTCGTCCCTGGCCACTTGACCCCCAATGCTCAGGTAAACGCCTCAGCAATCCACTATACCCGCGACTATCTACTCGCCTTCGAACATGAGCTTGCCAAGGCCGCCGACAGCGCGGCAGTGATAGAAGCCATGACCCAATTATATCCCGATGCCGGTATGGGTATTGCGCTACAACTTGGGGCCAAGGTTGCCAAAGATGAAATGGAGTGGGGTTGAGAGCAATAAAAAAACCAGGGCGACGATCCGCTATTTCACTTAGCAATGGGCGTTGGAGAAAGCAGCTTTTCTCCCCCGCCAGAAAGCTAAGCTATTTTTAATTGGAGAATTCAATGAGCAAAAAAATTAGCGTACTTCTCGTCGGCTGGCACCCTAACGCAGTGGATTACAGCAAATGGCCAGGACTGACGCACGAGAAACTTCAGGCCGCGCTGGACGCCGATAAAAAGACGTTTGAAAGCCTCGGCTACGCGACTGAACTAGGTTTAATACAAAGTGAACAGACCGCAGAAACGCTCCTTCTCAGTCTTCTTCAGGAGAAACCACGTGATTGCGTCCTGATCGGCGCAGGCGTTCGTACTGATGCAGCGTATCTAAGCCTCTTTGAACGCCTCATCAACACAGTTCATGAACATGCACCCAACGCAAGAATATGTTTCAACAGTGGGCCATTCGACTCGCTTGAGGCTGTGCAACGCTGGGTTCCTTGAGCACAACCGCCAATATGCAACGCCGCTCATTGTCATTTCCCGATTTTAATACACGCGTATTCTTCTTAGCCAAGGTCCAGCAAAGGCATTCCGAATAGGATACTTTTAGAGATAGCACTCTCAAAAACGCCCCACAAAAAAACAAGGTTTTCAATCGTTTACCGTGTCGTTCGATTCCGGGTTCGACCATAGATATCAAGGGCTTGCCAGGGAAACCTGGGCAGGCCCTTATCTTTTCTGCTCCGCAATTCTCATCAGCGGCGTCCTGCCGACCGAACACAATCCGTTCGGCCCATGAAGCGCCACCCCACTACTGCCGCAATGTGGGGCGGCTGCACGGTCTCCCTAGTTGATTTCAGTGACGAAGTTTTCGCGAGACCGCCGTACTTTTTTCAGGTTTACCAGCCAGTCAGACTCTGCTGCCCGATACCCCAACGGCAGGAGCACCACACTGCGCAGATGCCTGGCCCCCAGTCCCAGAATCTCATCGACAGCCGAGGGATCGAAACCTTCCATGGGCGTTGCATCGACTTGCTCGGACGCCGCGGCGATTAAAGCCGAGCCCAGGCCAATATAGGCTTGGCGCGCAGCCGCTTGATAATTGGCCTCCTGCCCACGTTCGGCGACTATGCCGAGGAGCATTTGACGGTAATCTTCCCACCCCTGGTTGACAGTGGCTCTTACAGTATTGGTCAGGTCGAACATCATGTTGACGCGCTCAGGCGTTATGTCATCCCAGGCCGCGAACACCAGTAAATGAGAGCAGTCGGTCACCTGGGACTGATTCCAGCTGACCGCCTTGATCTTTTCGCGAATGTGCGGATTAGTCACCACCAGCAATTCAAATGGCTGGAGGCCGCTCGACGTCGCCGTCAGTCGTACCGCTTCCAGAATTCGCTCCAGCTTTTCAGCCGGCACGGTCTTGGACGGGTCATAACTTTTCGTCGCATAACGCCAATTCAGTAACTCGGTTATTTTGCTCATTCTTCATATTCCACGTAGGTCAACGGTCTTTATCCAGCCCAATCCGAATACCTTCAGGATTGCGCTCCGGCTTATACTGCGGATTAAAGTCAACTTGAAGGTCAAGCAAAAAATGAAGATCGGCGAGATTTCGCGACGCACAGGCCTTGCTGCTTCAGCAATACGCTACTACGAGGAGCAAGGCCTGCTGGACGCTCCCACGCGTGACGTGAACAACTATCGCTATTACAGCGAAACTACCATTAAACGCTTGGAAGTCGTGATCCACGCGCAAAGGCTGGGGTTTTCTCTCGACACCATTCGTGGCCTCTTCCTTCATGACGGTAGCTGCTCCAAATCCCTCACTCTGGAACAGATCAATGTACGCCTGGAGGAGATACAGCACATCGAAGCCACGTTAAAAGTGCAGCGTGAGGAGTTGTTGATGCTGCAAAAAGTCCTCGAAGAAAGCCTTCGTACGCGCATCGCACCTGGATTGGATTGCCCAAGCAGCGTGGAGCGATTACGACCTGATCGAGCCGTAGTCATGCGAAGCAAACACATGATGGCTACCAGCAAGTAAAGAAAGCGCAATACTGCGAGATCTCGATCTCAACCAAATACAAACCTGATGCTGCCTCTCGCACTGACAGATTGCTATAAAGCGATAAGCAAGAAAAAACCCCACAGCATCAACGATCCTGTGAGGTTTTATCACCAGCTTTACCGATCCGGCATCACACCACGCTGATCATCTCTGCACTCAACTGCGCCGCATTGACCCCCACCAAGGTGACACTGCTGTCCCCCGCCAGAATCACGCTGTCACTGCCGTGCTGGGTAGTCGCACCGAGCACAGCATCGGCGCTGGCAAACAGCGACTTGGCGAACACCAGCAGGTCTTTCCCATTCTGATGAATGTTGAAGTCACTGATCACGTCGTGACCGAACCCGCGCTGGTCGAAAACAAACAGGTCGCTGCCCACGCCACCGCTGAGTTGGTCATTACCCTGCCCGCCGATCAAGACGTCATTGCCGTTGGCGCCATACAGCGCGTCGTTACCGGTGCCGCCCAGCAGTGTGTCGTTGCCCTCACCGCCGTGCAGCAGGTCGTTGCCGGCGCCACCGTCGAGCCGGTCATTGCCGTTCTGGCCGAATATCAGGTCGCGAGCGGCGGTGCCTTTGAGGGTGTCGGCCAGCTGGCTGCCTTCGATGGATTTGGCATACGCCTTATCGGCGCCGAACAGGCCTTCGAAGTCGAGTTTGCCACTGGTCACCGTATAGGCCGGCGTGAGGGCCTCGCCGATACCACCGAAGAGCCCGCCGAGCACGGGCACATGGCCGAGGCTGTTGGCCAGACCGGTTTCGAACTCTACATGCTCTACGCCGTGCAGTTCCTTCAGGCCATATTGGCCGCTGCTGTCGTTCAGAAACAACGTGCCATCGCTGAGTTTCACCGCTTCGTAGGAAGATGCGGTGCCTTTGAGGAAGACTTTATCGTTGCCTTCACCGCCGGCGACTATATCGGTACCGGT
>Ga0308160_10000530_pt1 | contig 71329 bp, 63 predicted proteins | sample PhyFR1_FD_201036 | JGI IMG/M metagenome (GOLD analysis project Ga0308160, IMG submission 201036) | Phyllosphere microbial communities from UC Gill Tract Community Farm, Albany, California, United States - DLSLF.R1 | ecosystem: Host-associated > Plants > Phyllosphere > Unclassified | place: USA... | reverse complement strand
TGTATAGTAAAAGCCTTACTCTTCCAGTAAGGCTTCATTCATTCAATCTTACTCATACCTACATCGTCTAAAATTACTCCAGATTTTTTAGTTGCCTTACAGTATAGAACAGAAGAAAAAAAAGCACCCCGAAGGATGCTTTTCTGTTACTATACACTTGGTCTATTAGACCTTAAAAAAACAATTATAAAAAAGGAGGTGGATTATGAACAATAATCTCCTGTTCCTGCTAAGGATAGCGATCTTCATCAGTATCCTTATGTATAGCTATCCGGCTTACTAAGGTATTTACTGATATATGACTACCAGCCCCAAGATGGTAGCCATATTATTCAACTTATTACGTACCATTCTTATATTGTCAAATTTTTATTTTCTAATTTGTATTTTTTTAATTTTCTGGAAAGTAATAATGGTTGTAATGATGCACAAATACTTAAAACTATTAAAGCCATACAAATACCAATAACAAAAATCTTGTTTTCATATAAATGTAAATTATTCATTGTTATTAATACAGTGCTATATATTATAGTATCTACCAAAAAAGCATTTCCTAATAATAACAGCATACCAAAAATAACCAATGTTTGATCTGATTTTAGTATTTTTTTCAATTTCATTTTCATATAATACCTTTAAATTTATTATTCCACTATACATAATTATACCTTTCATTTATGTAAATCAAATTTTTCTATGTAGTCATTAATATTTTTGATTTTCGTATTTCTATAATTTAAGCTTCCTTTTATTTATAGGAGGTTTTTATGTTATCAATGATTTTATATGATGAATTAAATACATTTTTGCTTGGGCTTTTTTTAGCGTTTTTTATCTTATCAATATATGTAATAATTAAAAAAGAATCAATAGAATACATTGCTGTTAAACGATTTGTAAGTTCTGGACTTTTTATGTTGGCAGCATTTGTGGGTTGGATATTCTATGATATTAATTTTGTAGGAGATGCCAATGCAGACATTGATGCCCATCGTATATCTGATATTAGTGTTAATATTGAGACATTTAAAACATATGAAAATAAACTTCCAACTGAAAAAGATTTCTATTTAAGTAGTTTTTTAAATAATTCCATGTATTTTTCTGTTGAAAATGGTAAGAAGCAATTTACCCCCCTTTATTTTTCTCGTCCAGTTAAAATTACAAATCAGGCGAATTCTTTATCTATAAGTTATACTTATAGTTATGATGATAAGTCTTTTCTTGTTTCTGGTCGAGTTTATCGTTATTGCTTAAATCTTCCGAGTCTATTAAAAGAAAAGGAAAACATAAAAGATATGAAAATATCTGTTAATGGTAAGAATTTTGATTATAAAACAGCTACCAAAGAATCAATGAAAAATATTTGTTATTCCGATAAACCTAATACTTACTCTTTAGTTTTCTAAAAACAAATATTCTTGTATAGTAAAAGCCTTATTCTCCAGTAAGGCTTTATTCATTCAATCTCACTCATATCGTTTCACCCTACATAATTCTTATTATCGAATTTTCTATGTAATAATTAATATTTTTGATTTTAGGATTTTGGTAGTTTAATCTTCTTTTTATTTAAGGGGGGTTATATGCAGCAACTTACATTTTTTTCTGACTGGTCTAATATAATAAGAATAATTATTATAATTTTCTTTGTTATGCTTTCTTTTTACGTTATGTTTGAAAAACCATTTTATACAATAAAACAAAAAATAGGTATGATCTTTATGATTTGGCTGTGTTCTATCATGTTTGGTGGTACTGTTTATATAGATAATTATATAGATTCAGATCCTCTTTATCAAGATAGGAATACATTATCAGAGATTGCCATTAACATTAATACATTTAAAAAACATGAACATAAAATACCAACCGAAAGAGATTTCTATTTAAGCGGGTTTCTAAATAACTCTTCATATTTTAAAACTAAAGACGGAGAAAAAATATTTAAACCTCTTCAATACAAAGACTTTAAACTCACTGATAATGAAAAATCCATATTATTTAGTTATACTAATAATTATGACAATACATCATTCATGGAAACTGGTCATGCATATCGTTATTGTTTATCTTTTCCAGAGGCGTTTAAAGATGTTAATGATTTTAAAGATATTGCAATCTCTATAAATGGAAAAGAGATTGATTACAAAAAAGCAACAGAAGAATCAATGAAAGATATCTGTTATTCTGATAAGCCTAATAGCTACGTTTTAACATTTTTCTAAAAGATAAATTCCTTTATGACAGAAGCCTTACTTCGCTGTAAGGCTTTTTTATGCCTTAAACCTTTCCACATAATGTGGACGTTCATAAAGAGAAGAAATAACACTGAAAAATGTAAAATAAAAAGGCACCATAAAGGTGCTTTTCTAATATTTACTATTTATTGTTATGTATACCTAATTATTGTCAAACAATTATACTGTTTGTTTTTTTAGTTGTTTTGCTGCATAGAATGGAGCAATAGATGCACATATAATCAAAACAACAAAAGTAGCACAAATAGCTATAACTTTTGGCTGGACTTCAACAGGATAAAGATCTATCAAATTCATATTAATTAATATAGCACTACACATTACAATATCTGCAAAAAAACAGATAATGCTAAAAACCCCACAACATCGTATCTTTTTGTCTTTTTAAAAAATTCATTTTACAAGCCCTCTTTTTATTTGTTTTAAATAATATATGTATACCAATTAAATAATAAATTCAAAATTATTGTAATTATGAATAAAAAAAGCCCGTATTAAGATACAGGCTTAGTGATTTATTAAAAGTTTTTTTAAGCGGCATTCAAGTTCTGTTCAAAAATTTCTATCCATTGGTTAAGTTGTGCTTTGAGATCATTAATACCTTTACGAGAGTTAAAAGAATCATTATGTGGACAGAACCGGATGTGCCATTCTTTTACAAACACAAACGTCTTCTACATGGATAAAGAGACCTTCCTTATAATTTTTTATTATTTCATTTCTTTACCTAAAAACTTATATTTTATTTTTTTTGGAAAAAATTTAAATTATATGCTAAGTATTATATTGAATTACCATATCATAAAATTAATGCAAGGAGTTATCATGGGAGCTATATTTACTAACATTATATTAGGTGTATTTTTAGTCCTAATTCCAACTATAATAATTAAATTTTTCTTTAATGATTTGTTTAACAATGACTATTTTTATGCCGGACTTTTAGGATACAGTGCTATAGTTGGATTGATTTTAACTTCTATTAATTCATAGAATTCCCCATTCTAACAAGGTGAATACGTAATTCACTTATTTGCCTTTTTATCGCAAAAAGCTCTGTTTTCGTTAAGGTGCTTCCATCACTTTTAGTTTCAAGATGATGCAGAAGTTTGTTCAGTTTCTGAGAGATGTTAGCTAATGACTTCCAGGCTTCTATGTTGATTGATGGAACTACTATGGGAAGCTTATCAAGAGAAGCCAATCTGAGCCATTCACCCTTGCTTTTATCGCCACGTTTAGCGTTGAGAAGCTGTAGTTCTTCATGATTAAGTCTTACGCTGACGCAATGAGTACGGAGATGACTTGGATTAGATGTTGATGAAGGTAATACATTATCGTTTGCTTTATTCATTACTAACTCCTTTTTTATTGAAAATTCCTTTCCGTGGAATACTGCTCACATGTTAATTATCTCTTTTTGGGTATATTTTTTTAACAAGTTAAGACCTCTTAACCAAGGATTTTGACCACAACACATTTGACCTCTTACTGGTAATTTATTTTTTGATGATAGATACATGCTTAAAACTGAAATACTTTCTTTGATAGGTATATCGCCACATATTACTATACAGTGCGCTATGTAATCCGCATTACTTTCACTATCAAATGCAATTTCTCTTAGATGTTGCTGGTGAAGACTATCTTTTTCCAGAGATGCTTCTTTATTAATGGTTAACGATTTATATAACAAGGCATGATACAAATCAGATAATTTTGTATTTGAATCTATTTCTTCAATTGTTATCACACTCATATCTTCACCTTGTTCTTTTTATACCTTTATTCGTAGTTCATCAAAGAATAATTGTCAATATTTCATAATTAAGTCTACACAAAGACTACAAATATGTAGGTTTTCTGTAGACTTAAATTTTATTTTCATTTAATCCACCGTAACTATGAACTCTCTACCTTCAAAATCAAACCCTTTTAACCCAGCTTCTTCTACACGTTGTCTGAATTTCTCTGTAACGAAAACATAAAGCCTGTCTTCTGATACACTAAATAAATAATCATCAAGAATAGTGCCCTTTTTAAAATGAAGATTCTTCTTTTTAATACCCATATTTTTATAATCATAATCTTTCATTTCTGATTTTTCTATATCTATAGAATCGGTTAATACATTTGTTGGGTAATAACCTATGAATTTCTTCCTTTTGCTTGGTGTCTTTATAGGTAGAAACTGCCCCCTTGGTTCAAGTATATCTTTTAAAGCTTCAACTGCATTTTCACTAAAAATAAAAAATGGATTTTCTATTGTTGAAACATCAAACTGATAATTTCTTTTTCCTGAATCACTACTTATAAGTTCAAATTCAGGTACAACATACGTATTCAAATTAAAAGGCTTCCAATTTTGCTCATGTAATGCTTTATTCTTTATTGATTTAGAGTAATGACCATACCCTTTTTCTAAAAAGCATGAATAATCTTTTGTATTTCCTTGTATTCTATATAATTTCATTTTTGTCATTTTTTATTTTACTCAATAGTTACTATTCTTTCAGAATAAACAAAATCAAACCCTTTTAATCCAGCTTCTTCCACTCTCTGCTTGAATTTTTCTGTAATTAAAACACAGTTTCTGCTTTCCGCTATACAAAATAAATACTCATCAAAAACCACTTCTTTTCTAAAGAAAAGATTATCAGTAAAAAAAGGTCTATCTAAATCATGATTACCAGATTTTTCTAAATAAACCAAACCTTCAATTGTATTTGTTGGGTAATATCCTATAAATTTCTTTCTTTTGCTTGGAGCCTTTATAGGTAGAAATTGCCCTCTTGGTTCAAGTATGTCTCTTAAAGCTTCAACTGTATTTTCACTAAAAATGAAAAAGGGTTTTGTGTTTGCTGATATATCATGCTTAAAGTTCTTTTTCCCTGTATCGCTACTATTTAATTCAAATTCTGGAATTATAAATTTATCCATATAAAAAGGTTTCCAGTTTTGTTCATGCATGGCTTTGTATTGTATTGTTTCATAAAACATATCCCAATTGATTTGCAAAAAACTGGAGTAATTTCCACTATCACTGTCTAATTTAAATAATTTTATTTTCATTCTTAATATCCTCTCTTACTTGATTGCATTATACCACGTTTTTCCATTTTTAGGTGCATCAATCAATTCTTGTTTTATATTATTTAATTCATTTATAATTTTTTGTTTACCAGCAGGTATGTCATTTTTATCAAGATTTAGAGCAAGGATTCTATCATTCACTGCTATAGCATAAACACGAGGATGAACTCCACTATGAATTAAACCAACAGCGGGGCTTGGATTTCCATTCGAATCAACACCAGCTTGGGGTAAGTAAACCCCATTTTCAGCATCATTACCATCAACACCAAAAAAACGCATCTCTTTTATTGCTGGCTGAGAATCTTTCATAGTAATTGGAATTATGTGATGACCAGCACTGTGAGCTGGTCTTACTTGACCTGCTTTCTCCATATTTTTTCCCAATATTTGAGAGTCTTGTTTTAATAATAGGTAATCTTTCCAAGTCTTAGGAGTTTCCATTGGGAACTCAAGCCTTGTATCGACTTTTTCACCTGTTTCAGGGTTCTCTAAAATGTAAGGATAATGAACATCGCTTATGGGGTTTTCTAACTTGTTATCTATATTTCCATTATGACCTTCCATCCCACCAGGTTTATACTTACTGGAATCCTCTGGCATAAATGGTGGTATATCTGGTATATGTAATGTCTCGGCTATTTTATTATAGATCTTATATAATTTCTCATCTTTAACTTGTCCCATCTGGAACCTAAAATCATCAGCTAAAAGACTTTTTACAGGATTTTCTTTTTGAAGAAACTCTTTAAAATTTACTTTTGGATACTTCTTTTTATAATTTTGCCAATGAGCATTAACTTCTATAAAAACAGCAGCAGTAAGAGCAAATTTAAGTGAATTAATTATCATCTTATCAGTAGAATCCCAGGTAAAAGCATTCGCTTTGGGAAGGGATGTAAAAGAAAAAATAAGTATAAGAATATAGATAAACTTTTTCATAGAATAGATTAACCTTTGTTTTAAAAGTGAACATTTTTAATAAAATAGTCAAAAATATAAGGGACAATTCTTTTATTATTTAAATGAGAGATGAATTCAGACATGCATTATCTATGGTTTTTTATGCTTTATTTATTTTAGGTGTTGATGTTCTTTTTCAACCAAAGGGCGAAAAAGCAAGGTCAACTTGAGAAGCGTAGCTTCGATAAGTTAGCCCTTGCTTTTTTATTAATACTAAAGTTTCTCACTATTGACAATAAAATAATTAAAGCTTAATAGATAAAATAAAAAAGGAGTTCAGATGTTAAGTAAAATTAAATTTAATACAGAACTGAAAAATAAGTTACTTATCGTTTTCTTGTGGTTGGTAGCATTAGGATATTCCTTATATTTCATCCATTTAATAATTTATTTATAATCCCTTACCTAAAACCTAAACTCAATAAGGATGGATAGTCTATGAGTAGAAAATGGTGGTTCTTTTTAATTTTAATTATTCTAAATGTTATAGCTGTATATATTGATATCCATTTTGATTATGAAATTTTTTTGCGTAGGTTTAAAGAATTCGTGTATGTTGTAGATATTCTATCTATACCATTCATTGTCGTATATTTTTTTATTTGAAAATACTTTAAAGATATGTGATAGTCAACTTAATAAATATATAGAGGGTTTTATGAAAAAAATAAATTTTGAGGTTTTTAATTACCTAATATTTAGCTTGATTACATTAATTAGCATAATATCTTTTGTTGTGGTGTATTATGCATTTAAAGATTGGGAAAAAGTTTCAAGTATTATAACTGGAATAGCTGGATGCACAACAGGTGGATGGTTAGTTTTCACTATAATTTTTGTTCCTACATTTTCTTCATTTAGTCTTTTTGAAAATCAAAGAGACGGGAAGATAAAAAGAGGCATATTATGATATATCGTGAAGAAGATCTTGGGTTAGATTAAAAACCACTTTAAAAGGAAACGAACTATCCTTTTATTTTATGTGGCGGTAGAAGCATCCCCACTTTAAATAGAACAACTTCATTGGTTTATGTGTAGGTAGAGGTATCCCCACGTTAAACAAAACAACCTCACTGGAATTTATTAATAACGAAGGAGAAACAAATGATGATAACTACGTTTAAAACTGAACAAGAAGATGTAGATCTTCTTTAACCAATAAAACTATAACTAATGGGATACCATAATGAATAATAAATTAGACAACACTGAAAAAGGAATTTTTATTATTGATTGGGTTTTTAGATTTTCAGCGTTAATAATAACGTCTATTCATTTCAATCAGTGGTATTATCATCTTTTTTATTTTTTTGTTTTTATTATGTTAGCCCTTATTGATTTATTTTTTTTCATTTTATTAAAAAAGAGAATGTTGAACATAGGAAATGCCTTTATTTATCATATTTTGATAACAATATTTTTAGGTATATTTCTTCTTTTGGGTACTTTTTTTATTGACATAATGCATAGGTAAAACAAACAAGGATACTTTATGAAAATACCAGCTAAAGATAATATATTTGAACCTTTCACTGATGAAAAGCTCTCTACTATAAAAAAAGATCCTGTTCCTTCAAAATTTGCCACTTCCATAGTTCTTAATGATGAATCAGGTGAGCTTTTTATATGTTTTGAAGATCAATCACTCGAAAAAATAAAAATTGCTGATTTTGATGAATTTAAGGACTTATCTACAAAAGAATTACATGAATTATACATTGGATTTGCTGGACAAGCTATTTGTCATGATGAGAAAGATCTTCATGTGTACATTCCAGGTCTTCTTCAGTCTTAATATCTTTCTTTATCAAATAATTGAAGACTGCTTAAAAATTGAAAGAACTATCCTTTTACCATTACTGGAGGGTATTTAATGAACAAGAAACCGACATGGTTTACTGTTGGAAATATAATAGAATGTATTGAAACTGGAAATGATAATAAATTACTACTAAAAGTTAAACACTTAGGTGGTAATGAGGGATTATATAGTTATTCAGGGTTAGGTGATTTAAAATCAAAAAAAAATGAGCAAATATCATTTTTATTTATTGATGGCGACAAAGACAATCTTAGTGAAATAATTGAAGTTTATAGTAATAGTAATGAAACAAGAGATCTGCCTATTAACTACAAAATTTACCATGAAATAAAGAGAATTTTTAATGCTGAAAAAACAGTATACGAGTTCTACCAACAAAATTTTTCAAATAAAGATTATGAGGATATTGGTGAAGCAGCAGCTTTAGCCTATATAGAAGACAAGATTAGTTCTAAAAAATTAGAGGCATATAGTGAATTGTTAAGTTATATGGATCTTGATAAATTCACATTCGCTGTTTCTTGTCTTTATGAAAGAGATCATAATAGCAATATAAAATTATCTCTAACATCAAAACAGAGCATAACAAGAGCTATTTCTGAGGCTGTTGAAAAAGTGATAATGAAAAGAACTGACATTAACATAGATGAAAAAAATCAAATATACCAAAAATATAATGATAACCTTGTTAATTGTATATCTGGATGCTACAAAACAAGAGGTTTTCTAAATTAAACCTTACATCTTCCCGCCCTAGGAGGATGCCCATATATTTAAAAACTCTATTGAATTTTTGGGCATAATTTTATATACATCGCCATTTGACAATCTTATTGTGCCCACCTTTTGATTACTCCCTATATATTCTTGCAATTGTTTTTTACCAAGAGGATCTTTTTGAATTTTATCTATAGCTTTACTCATCAATGCTTTCATAATTTAAACCTCTAACTTTTACATATATTAATTTGAAAATAGTTTAATTATATGTGATAGTCAATTTAATATAGTAGCCAAAAACAACATACTAAAGGATAACTTTAATGAAAAATGAAAAAATTACCGCATCTATTGTCGCTTTATCATATTATTCGTTTATTATTATTGGATGTCTTTATCTAAAGTTAAACCCTAATTATCATTTTTTGGATAATCCTCCACTTCCTCCTAACAATTTATTCGACAATATACTTTCAGGTTTCATTCTGTTAGCTATAATTTTTATACCAGTAGTGTCTACTACATTAGATGTTGTGTTTGATAAGAATAAAAAGGACAAATTTGTTGAAAAGAAACTTCTTAGTTTTTACAAACTAAAACTTGAAGAAATGAATGCCTTGGAAAGCAAATATTTTGAAGATACCGAAGCTCTAAAAAAATTAAACGAGAAGAAAAATTGTTTATCCATTGAGATTAGTAATATTTCTCATGCTTGTGCATTAGTAGGCAATGTTTCGATAGATGAGGCTAAGGAACTTATAAATGATGAGTCTATCACTACTCTTACTCTGCAAGGCAACAAGCCTTGGCTTGATGGACTTCTATCATTTGTGAATTCTGAATATAGCAACGAAAGTAAAGAAGATAGTTTATAATGACTTACAAAATTTATCATGATATAAAAAGACTCTTTAATGCTGAAAAAACAGTATCCGCGTTCTATCAGCAAGATTTTTCAGGCAAAGATTTTGAAGATATTGGAGAAGCAGCAGCTTTAGCGTATGTAGAAGATAAAATTAGCTCTAACAAACTAAAAGCATATTGTGAATTATTAAGTTATATGGAACTTGATAATATCTTTTTTTCTATTTCTTGTCTTTATAAAGCACACCTCAATAATGATATTGTTTTTTCCCTAAAATCTAAAAAATGCATTACTGAATCAGTTCTTCATTCTATTATAGATGTATTAGAAACAAAAACTGATATTAGCAGTGATGATAAGGACAAGATACGTGATAAATATACTAACAATATAGCCAAGTATATAACTGGAATCGAAGAATATAAGAAAAGATATTAAAATAAGTTAGATATTGATTTTAACACTATAGAATTAGATAAATTATACTTAAAATTAAAAAAATAATAAATGGGAGAATTTAAATGAATTACAAAGTCTACCATGAGATAAAAAGGCTCTTTAACGCTGAAAAAACAGTATCTGAGTTCTATCAGCAAGATTTTTCAGACAAAGATTTTGATGATATTGGAGAAGCAGCGGCTTTAGCCTATGCAGAAGATAAAATTAGCTCTACCAAATTAGAAGCATATAGTGAATTGCTAAGTTATATGAATCTTGATAAGTTCACTTTTGCTGTTTCACGTCTTTACGAAATATATCATAATAGCGATATAATACTCCCCCTAACATCAACATCAAAACGAATGCTGACAAAATCTATTTCTATTGCTGTTTATGAAGTTATAATGAAAAGGAGTGATATTAGAATAGATGAAAAAAAGAAACTATATGAACAATATAACGCAAATATTGTTGACTACCTATCTGGATATAAGAGAATAATGATAAATGAAAATATTCATAATAGGAAACAAAATACATATTATATTCATCGACAATTGAGTGCCCTCTTTTTTATAGAGACAGAATTGATAAATAAAGGAGATTTCAAATCACATGTTTAATTTTTTAAAACCAAAGAAAAAAGACTCCAGACTTAGTTATGCTAAAGTCATAGGAAGAGGTGGTATCTACGTTCCAGAGAATGAAATAATTGATTCACCAGAATATAAAGAGATGCAAAAATGGGCAGAACAACACATCATGAAGGATAAAAAAAGTGTGTAACATCTGGTCTTTTTTGGGGACTTTTCCAATCGTCCAGTTTAGCTGATACTAATTTATCCATCCTCGCCGTAAAACCTCGTCCTTCAGGGCGGGGAGGATGTCAATAGTGGTTGAAAACTTAGCAAGGATTTCAATTTCTCTTCCACATTTCTATACAGGAATATCCCATTTTAAATCTTCACCAAATACTGTCAGATTATTTTTACAGCGATAAATAAAATCCAGAAGATTCTCTTCCGATTTTTTGCTGGATTTAGATTTAAAATAGAATAAATTGTCCATCATTTTCTGCTTTTTTATTTTTGCATGATGAAAAAGTGTAATTATTCTTTCACTTTAAAGCCTTTTTCGATGTAATATTATCACTTTTTCTTTTTAGATATGTTTTCAGAAACATATATTTTTTGAGTAAAATCTCTTAGGTCATCAAATTCTGATAATAAATAGATTTGGATAGTAAACTGGAAGCTTGGTTGAATTGTCTATTAAAAAACAGTACCTCCCTGCACCGCTCAATATAAATCTTTTTATCCTTAAACTCATTACCCCCTATTAAAAGTTTACAATTTTACGAATTTCGAATAGTACACTTAACTCAAATCAATTTCAAGCAAAATTTACATTTTTAGGAACGGCAGGCATAAAAAATCCCTGTCTAGACAGGGATTTATACTTAAATAGTTTACATTATTGGTTTACTCTTCGTTAGAACGGGCTTGAGTCATCGTCTAATATATCTAGAGACATTTTTTTAACATTTTTCCTTTCTGCCACCCTCATTTTATCAGAAGGCGTATTTTTACCCTCTGCTAAAGATCGTTCTCTAGCTCTTTGATCTATATCATCTTTATAGGCACCAGATACTTTATCATATCTTAAGCTAACTCTACCTACTCTACCTACTTCTGCAAAACGGATTTTTTGAATATGAATATCAACTATATCCTCATCATCTTGTCCTACATTTCTATATACAGATAAAGCATTATCTGCTTTGTTTCGCCAGTGAGCACCACCAGCAACACTGTATGGTGTAGGAACTGGATATTTACCATCGGCTCTTGGTTCAAGTTTAGTTGGATGAGCAACTATCCATACATGAACTAAGTTTTCTTTAGCAAATCTTCTTATTTTAGTTAGAGATGCTGAAATATGCTCTGTTTCAGTTAATCCACCACTTCTTGTATGATCTATTTCGTTCCACGGATCTATAACTAATCCTTTTATACCATATCTAAAAACTAATACTTTTGCTAATTTAAGGATTCCATCTACACTCCAGCTTTCCTGATCGTCATCAGGTAAAATAATTTTGAAATGCTCATTTAAAAACTTTTTCCATTTCTGTTTTTCTTCTGGAGTTAATCCGTTTTGTTTCCCTGCACCAAATTTCTTACCCGAAATTTTTTCAATTAAACTGGCAAAATGCCTTTCTATAGGTTGGTTTTCAGGAGAAAATACACCCATTCTCCACCCTTGATCCCTTGCTAGGTTTCCTAAAATAGCATCTAACAATGAAGATTTACCATGACCAGGTATACCAGTAACTAATGTCCATTGACCAGGAACTACTGTATAATATTCATCAAAAGAAGGGTATGACGTAGAAACGCCACCTGGCATACCAAATTCATATAATGCTTCGAATTTATCTTCTACATCATATAATTCATACAGCCCTGTTATTGGAAAAGGAATTGCTTCTTCGAAAGCGTCAAATAAAGGACCTTCACCTGAATTTTTTAGAATTTCAATAGCTCTTGCTTCGTACTCAGCAGAGCTATCCATAAAATCATCCCATCTGACTCTAAAACATTTTTCTCTTCCAAAACGTCTACCTATTTCTTCTTCTAATTCTATATCGGCTTCATTATCTGAAAAAGAAATAACTATTTTATTTACATTACTTAATTTTTTCTCTATTAGTTGCAAAAACTGCCAATTTTCTTTATTAGGATTTTTAGGATCAAGACCGCCAGGTAAACAAATAATCGAATTGAACCCGATTTCCATATAAGCCAATCTATCCATAGGATGATTTACAATTATTAAAAGTTCATCACTAATAGTTTCAGTTCCCCAAGGATAAATTAAGCCATTAGGAAGTCTTGTGGTCAGATTAGTATAACTAATGCCATTACTGTTTGTATCCAGTCCCATATACATAACATCTACTGCTATATTTTCCTCATCTTCGTTCCATTCTGAATAACAAGGGAATGCGATTGCATTTATTCTATTTTTTTGTTCTATAAAATATTTCTTAGGTGAAGAACTAAAGTCTACTTTATCTAAAGTCTCATCAGAAATACCCTGCGAATTAAACCATTTAACTAAATTAGCTTTACTATTGGAGGTTTCCCACCAACGATCTTTAAATGGTAATGGTGTTTTAGAACGATAGGATTTAGGCAATAATTTTAAATCACCTTTGAATTTACAATTTTCACAAAAAAATAAACCATTATCACTATTTACCAATAGTGTTGGTATTTTATTAGTTTCATTATGGCATTTGGGGCATCTGTGATAATTCCAGCCTGTTTTTCCGTTATCTTTTAATCCCCAATCACTCCAGAATAAAGTAGGTTTTTGTATTTCCACTTCTTCTTTATTACTTTCTTCTTCATAATTTCCTTCATCAGGATTTTCTATTTCTTCTGGATTCGCGTTTGACACATTATTCATTTTATACATATTCACACTCATTGTTAAAATTAAAATTATAATAATTATAAGGCAAGATTAGCTCTTTGTTCTCTGGCTTTTCTTTCTTCTGGTGTCCCTTCTTCCATATTAGTCAAAAGAGTTGTTAGAAATGCATATCTATTTTGAGGTAAATTAGCCCTTAAAGATAATGTAGATATAGCATTTGCAAGAGCCACTTCACCATATTTATTTCTCATTTTACCAATAAAGGCTCTTGCTTTACTTTGTTCAGACACAACACCATTGGTCAAAATTGACACACCAACTTCCCACATACTTTTTCTTGTATTAACTGAAACAGGTATTCTCCATAATCTTAATACTCTAACTTCATCTTCAAAAACGTCATTGCTTCCGGTTAACCACAAATTAGCATAAGCATCTATATCATTAAATACAAACAAATCTTCTACATCCATAATAGGTTGCAAATCAGATATTTTTTTCCTGCTAACTTTTTTGTTTGCTTTTACAACTGTTTCTTTTTGTGGATTAATAACGGCATGAGAGATATTTTCATTATTTCCTAAAGATAATTTATAGGCTATTTCATTAAATAAAAAATTTTTCTTATTTTTCAAAAAATCGTGTTTGCAAATTAATTCAGGTGTTATTTCATGCCATAACATTAATAATTGAGGTTTCCATTTATTTGTCCATAAATAATCAATCCATTGCTCATATGAATATCGGCTTTTTTCTTCTTTGTTATCTATAGTATCATCATTAAAAATAGATTCCAGACCTTCAAGCATAACACTTGATATGTTACTATTTTCATTAAAAACTTTATCTAAATAATCTTTTTTATCAATTGAAATATTTTCTTTTTGTTTTTTCGAAAACTTTACTGGTAAGTTAAAGATTTTTCTTAATTCATTATCTTTATTTGTAACTAATCCATCCTTCGAAAGAATTAATAATTGAAAGAAAAAACCTTTAACTACCGGATCTGAACAAATCCAGTTAGTATCACTATTTAATTCTAATAATGCTAAATTCACCAGCGTTCCTCCTTAATATTTATTAACAGAATATAGATTAAAAAAAGATTTTTTTCAAAAATAATCTCCTATTTTATTTATTATTAAAACAAAAGAACCTCACCGAAATGAGGTTCATATTTAATTAACAAAATAATTATTCTACGAAATTTCTATACATAGATGGCATATACCTTAGTAAATCATTATCAATTAACCAATTGAATAATTTTTTAGGTGGAATTTCATATTCTTGTGGAATTCCAAGTTTTTCTTTTAAAGCAAATTTAACCCATTTAGAATTTAAGAATACTTTTCTTGTCTCAATAAAGTTTTCAATATCTGTATCTTCTGGTGTTTTTCCTATTTTCCACTCTTCGTAATGTTGTTCACATAATGGTATATAAGCATATGGTTCAAATTTCCCTTGGGAGAAAAATCTTCCTTTTACATTCCCATGATCACAAGGTGATGTTCCTGGCTGGCAACAACGTAATCCATCTACCCATTTTTTATATTCTTCATCTGTTCCAACAGCATTCAGAATTGCAGGATTTTTGTAGAAACCATTGCGAATTAAAATATTATCAGCTTCTTCTGCACGTCTTTGTTGTTTCTTAACTTCTTTTAATTCAGCAGGAGTTAGAATATTTTCTTTTTCTTTTATTTCAGCAGAAGGATCTACAGTCACAATTTCTTTGGCTAAAATATTAATATCAGCTAATTGAATTTCAACATATACTAAAGCATCTACGTATTCTGTTTTATTTAAAACATTTATTGCATCTGCATTTATTCCATTAGCACCAAATAATTGAGCTGTCTGACCATACATAGTAGCTAACGGTCTTCTTATAACAGCTATAAACTCTGCAATTTTTGGATATTCACCGTTTACTCTTCCTGAACGACCTTCTTTATCCTTTATTAACCATACTGATACTTTAGCAGGTACTTCCTGATAATGAGTCAGATGTAATGCGGATATTACGTCTGCTTCTGGACCATTTTCGCCAAAAAATAAAGCCATCAAACCTTCTCGTGTTGATTTAGGTCTTCTGTTATATCCAGTAAAAGCTCCTATGTAATCACCTATTTTTTTATCATCCATAGGGTTTGGTGGAGGTGACACTTTTTTCTTTACGGGAACCAATGGCTTTTCATTATTATCTCTTGAATACATTTCTTTTTCCTTTGAATATTTTTCTCTTATCCTACCTTATTCTTTCCTTCTTTTCAAAATTTTATATACCCCATTAATTGGAGTTTTTTAATTTTATATGTTAATATTATTTTCAAGTCATAATAATAAAAAGAGAGATTTTTAATAATGTCAGAAGAAGATAAAAAAATTTTAACTATATTAGTTGATACGAGTTCAGTTGTTCATAGAAATTTTCATGGATATCCTTCTAAACCCGGATATGTCGATGGTGAAGAAATTAATGTTAACACATTATATGGATATATCAAATATATAACAAGAATACATCGAGACTTTAATTATGATAATTTAATTCACGTTTTAGATCCCGAAGGTGGATCTGATTATAGAAAAAGTATTTATCCTGAATATAAAGGTCAACGTCCACCCACCGATCCAGAATTAGTTAAACAAAAACAACTATTAACAACAGTCCTTGATGCTTTCAGCCAAAAATGGGTAATGATTGATGGCGTTGAAAGTGATGATGTTTTAGCAAGTTATGCCAAGAAACTTTCAAGAGAAGGTCATAGTGTTCTAATTCTTACGCCCGATAAAGATTTACTACAAATTGTTGAAGATGGTGCTATTTCTATTGCTAAGTATGTTAAATCAAAAACTGGAAATGATAAAGTTCATGATTGTTATACAGAATTGGGTGTTTATAACAAATTTGGGGTTCATCCTTATCAAGTAGCTGATTTCTTGGCATTAATAGGAGATGTATCAGATAATATTATTGGTGTTCATGGAGTAGGAGAGAAAAAAGCAGCACAACTCCTTTCTCAATATGGTGATATTGAAACTATTATCACTCATGCCAATGAAATAAAAGGAGTATTAGGTAAAAATGTAAGAGATGCAGTATCTATTCTTCCTTTATCTAAAAAACTCACACTAGCTCTTAAAGATATTACTGTTCCTGAAATTAATGATATTAAAGTAGTAAGAGATAAGGCACTTAACAATAAAGTGAGAAAATGGATTGGTGCTGAACCTTATTGGACTGACGATCTTACAGATAATCCTAATACAACTATAGAAAAAGAAGAAAATTCTTATCTTTATCAAAAATCTCAAGATTATAACGATACAAAAAATGAATCGGAAATTATTGATGAACTTTTTGAAGATCCTTTTGCTGTATCAGTAACGGTTGAATCAGAAGTTATATTAGAAGAACCAATACAACCAGTAATTAAAAGACAAAGACCAAAAAGAGTGTCTTTAAGAAATAATAATTAAAGATTATTTCAAGCCTCTTTCCCTAGAGGCTTATAAAAACTTGATTTTTGATAGATAAGCATTATATATAAATAATCTCGTAAATAGTTTTAATAAATGCCTATTTATAATAATTTAGATAGCAAAATATAGGAGAGCGAGCGGGTAAATAGCTATCCCCCACAATAAAATGTGATCGCATTAATACGATGAAACTTTGGATATTTGAAAAACCTTCTGTTGCAAAAACAGTCGCTAAACATTTAGCAAAACCACATAAAACTCATGATGGTTATATTGAAACTGGTGATGGTTATGTATCCTGGTGTGTAGGCCATGTTCTTGAACTTTGCCCACCAGATGCTTATGATCCTAAATATGGATTATTCCCCTGGAAATTTGAAGATCTTCCTATTATTCCAGAAAAATGGAAATTACAAGTTTCTGAAAGTAAAAAGAAACAAGTTTCTGTTTTAAAAAAATTATTAAAAGAATGTACTTCTGTCGTAAATGGCGGGGACGAAGGAAGAGAAGGTCAACTTCTTGTTGATGAAGTGATTTATTATTTCGGATGTAAAAAACCAGTAGAACGTATTCTTTTAAATGCTATGGATGACACGGCTGTAAAAAGAGCTATTAATAACCTTCAGGATAACAAAAAATTCTATTCTTATTATGAATCAGCATTAGGTAGAAGTAGAGCTGACTGGCTCATCGGAATGAATTTCACTCGTGCTTATACTATTTTTGCTAAAGAGCAAAATTATAAAGGAATTTTATCAGTTGGTCGAGTTCAGACACCAACAATAGCTATTGTTGCTAAAAGAGATGAAGAAATAGCGAATTTTATTCCTAAAGATTATTTTACTATTTCAGCTATCTTTGAAGAAAGAACTAATCATAAAGATTTTGTTACCCGTTGGTTACCACCAGGACAAACAATTGAAAGTGCTAAAAAACAAGAAATGCTTGATAGTGGTGCAGAAGAAGACGATGATGATGACGTAAGTTCAACCAATTCACCTACTCAAAAACCTACATGGCTGGATGAGAAAAATAGAATTATTGATAAAAAAGAAGCAGAAAAAATAGTTGCTAAAGTTAAAGCAGCAGGAGTTGGTGTAGTAACTAAATACATTAACAGACCCGCAGAAGAACAAGCACCACTCCCCTTTGAATTAACTGGATTACAGATTGCTTTAAACCGTAAACATGGCTTTTCACCACAGCAAACTTTAGATGCTTGCCAGAATCTTTATGAAAAAGGTTTTACCACCTATCCAAGAACTGACTGCTCTTATCTGCCAACGGCTCAATTACCTGATGTTGATGATGTTTTGGCGGCTATATCTCAGGCTTCAGGTAAACTAGCACCGTTTACAGCGAAAGCTGATAAAACCATAAAAAGTAAAGCATGGAATGATGCTAAGCTTGGCGAACACCATGCTATTATTCCAACTCGTGTAGCTCCAGATTTTAGTAGTTTAAGTGATATAGAAAAGAAAGCTTACGAATTAATCTCTCAGCATTATGTTGCTCAATTCTATCCTAATTGTAAGGTAGATAAAGCCAATATTGAAGTAACTATTGCAGAAGAAAGATTTGCAGCGAGTGGCCGAGTAGTGAAAGATGCTGGATGGAGAGTTATTTTTTCTGGTGATGCTTCTCAAAAAGAAGAAAGTAAAGATAAAGAACCTACATTGCCTGTTCTTACACAAAATGAGAATGTAGATTGCACCAAAGCTATTGTTGAAGATAAAAAAACAACACCTCCACCACACTTTACTCCTGCTACTTTACTTGATGCAATGAAAAACGTTCATCGCATGGTTGATGATCCAGAAGAAAAGAAAAAATTAAAAGCTGTTGAAGGTATTGGGCGTTCAGCTACCAGGGCTGGAATTATAGAAACGCTTTATAAACGTGGATATCTTATTAATCAAGGAAAATTTGTTATATCATCAGATGTAGCAAGAATATTAGTTAAAGCTTTACCCCCTAGATTAATTGATCCTGGGATGACAGCTAAATGGGAATATTTCTTGGATGGAATTGCTAATGGTAAATTTAAGTTAGCTGACTTTGAATCAAATCAAATTAAATTCGTTAATGCTTTATTAAAAGATGCTAAACAAAGCGTATTACCAGCTTTGCCAGAACAACAAAATAGTTATTCAGCACCTTCTAAGAGTGGTTCTTCTTCTGGTGCTAAAAAAAGCTCTGGTAGTTCATCAGCACCTAAAAAAGGGAAAACTTGCCCTAAATGTGGAAAAGGCACGATGATTCAAAGAGAAGTTAAAGCGGGAGCTAATAAAGGTAAAAAATTCTTAGGTTGCACTAATTATCCAGCTTGCAATCATTCTGAATGGCCTAAAAAGTAATATAATATACATTACAAACAAAAAGGAGGGATACCTCCTTTTTTGTTCTTTTAACTTTATCAAAATTATCATATAATATTAATGTATTTTGTTATAAAGGATCTTATTATGAAAATTGTTTTATTTGGATTACCTGCTTCTGGTAAAGGAACACAATCAAATAATATATTAAATAAATATGGAATACCTCAGTTATCTACCGGAGATATGTTAAGAAGACTTGCAAAAGAAGAAGATTCCATTTTAGGTAAAGAAATTAGAGAAATTCCAGTAGGTCATTTTGCTAATGATGAATTAATTATTAAATGTATTAAAGAAGAGCTTAAAAAAGATATATATACAAATGGTGTTGTATTTGATGGCTTTCCAAGAACAGAAACACAAGCGAAAAAAATGATAGAAATGGGTATCATTCCTGATATAGTTGTATTACTTAAAGCAAACGAAAATAGCTTAGTTGAGAGAATAATCAATAGACGAATTCATGAGCCAAGCGGAAGAAGCTATAATATTATCTCCGATCCACCAAAAATTGAAGGAAAAGATGATATTACTGGCGAGCCTTTAGTTCACAGAAGTGATGATAATCATGAATTTATCAGTAAACGTATTAATGATTTTAATAAAAAAACATATCCAGCATTCTTAAAATTAAAAGAACTATGTCAATATGGAAGCGGACCCATACTTATTGAGGTAGATTCTAATAGAGATCAAAAAAATGTATGGGAAGATTTAAATACAGGTATAAAATCTGCTATAGCTATTCAAAAAATTAGAGAAAAACCTGTTTTTACTTTTATGCAAGCGCCCTATGATGAAAAAAATAAGTATCAACAGGAGATAGCTTTGCGCTCTGCAATGCATGATTGTTTAATGAGAGGGGAAATACCTTTTTGTTCATCATTGCTTTACCATCAAGAAAATATGTTAGGAATTAATGAAAAGAAAAAAATTATATCTTTTATAAATAAAAAATTTATAGATAATTTTGATAAAGTAGCATTATATATTTCTACTAATTTATTAGATAATAAAAATACTATTACTCGAAAAATAAATGGCTCACCTGTTATTTTAGATAGGGAAAGTAGTGAGATGATAGATTATGCTTTCAAAAAAGGAAAAAAAATAGAAATTTATAATTTAGATTCATATCAAACTGATAATTCTTTACCTTTAAATAATTATGATATAAACATCAATAATCATAAAGAGATATTACTAGAAGAAGAAACTTTTGATAACATTAAAAATAATAATGAATTTGTCATTATTGAATCTCCTTATGCTGGAACACCTACTGAAATATCTAAAAACGAGCATTATGCAAGATCGGCTATAGTTGACTGTTTAATCCGAGGTGAAATCCCAATAGCAAGTCATCTACTATATACCCAACCTGGAATTTTAGATGATACACAAAGTGCTCAAAGAAGATTAGGGATTGAAGCCGGACTTATTACTGGAAAAATCTGTACGAAAACTGTTTGTTATATTGATATGGGTATTACCAAAGGAATGGAAGAAGGTTTAGAGAAAGCAAAAAACGAAGGACGTAGTTTTGAGAAGAGAAGCTTACCATTCTTTAATGATGAGTATGAAAATAACTTTAGAAATAAACTTACAAAAAAAATTAAAATAAAATAATTTTGTATAAAAAAAGACTCCTTTCGGAGTCTTTTTTATTAAATTTTAAACTTGGCTTTCTTTTTCTCTGTATTAAATTCTGCAAGACTATCATTTCTGTATTTAGATTCAAGAGTTACATCTTCCCCGACCCAATCTGGTTTGGCAAATTTGTAATCTGTGGAGCTAACTTCCAATTCAATTAAGACTAACCCATCAAGTTTATCACCTAAGAATTCATCAACTTCCCATACGCCTTTTTCTGCTTTTATGGTATGCCTGATTTTAGTTAATTGATCACCGTTACTAAGCATAAATAATTGATGTGCATCATTCACTGGTATATTGAATTCGAATTCAGGATTAGTTATACCTTTTCTTGGTCCTTTTACTGTTAATTTAGCTTCCTTGTCATCTATAATTCTGATTCTTGTTTGCCATTTATTCTCGTCTTTAATTAAATAAATCTGGGATAATTTATTGCTTTCTATAATATCTTCGCCACGCCATTTATCATTTTTAGCTAAAAATTTATATTCATGTTCTTCTGTTATTACAGGTTTCTCCATTCTATTATCCAAACGATTTTTAGCACCAGCTATAGATAATACTTTATTTAGCTCGACTTTATTTTCTTTAGGATGAACATTCCATAAAACTTCGGCTTCATTTGAACCTAAAGGGTACGAGAAAACATGACTATTATCAGTTTTGATCACTAATTTAGATTTATTTTCTACTGTTAGCATATATAGAACCCAATTACTTTTATCTGTAGCTACTTTCAAACCACGCATATATTTTTTATCAAAGTTATCTTTATTAAATTCTTTATCATTTAAAGATAAAATTTCGTCAATTATTGTTGTCATAAAAACCTCTATCATTATGGATGAAATTTATTTTTTTGTGGTTCAGGGCGATTTTCTTTTATACTTAACACTATCTTACTGGATGGTTCATGGATAATTCCATTTTTATCAATTAAAACGTTGTTTAATGGATTACCGCTTCTTAATTGTTCTAAATAATTAGGTAATACAGGCACTTCTTTAAAATCTAGTGCATAGCATCTTTCGTAGTCTAATGTAAACTTAGAACCTAACATCTGCATTTCATCATTCCAGTCTTTTCTATTAACAGGTCTTTCTCGTGCCAGCCCTATGTTATTTATAATACCTTCATAAGCCTTTTTGCCAACAGGATATATTAATTCACCTTTTTTAACTTCTGGGTGAAGATCTTTAACTACACGAATTTTTATAGAAGGTGGTAACTCTTCACCAGTATCATATTGCTTTTCTATAATTTTTATTTCTTCACTATCAGGATCTCTGTACCTTTCAGTTTCATAAACTGCTTTTTTCTCTTCCCATCCTTCACTGAAAAAATTATGATGTGGTGATTTTTCTATATCAAACTCAATACTACCATTTAAGATCCATTCATCTACAATGGACATATCTAATTTTAATCTATGAGATAACACTTTTCGTATATAAATGGCATTAAATAATTTTTGTGCTGCATAATCACCTGCCCAATCAGCATCCTGTGCGGCTTTTACCTTATATCCATTATCAAGAGCCTCAATTGCTATTTTATATTGTAAATTAAAACGTCCAGAACCATTCGTTGATGCAGCAAATCTACCTGGGAACATTGCATTATAACTTATAGCATCTATAGAAGCCTCAATTAATGCAACTATTTTTTCATTAGCATTTAATTTTTGCATAACTCTAAAAAAAGATATATCTGTTTGGGAGCCTTCACAACAACCTTTAAAGGGTATACCAGAAGTACTTCTTACTTCGGCAGCAGCTTGGGATATAAATACACAGTTTCTTTTTTTGTCTGAATAAATTTTATCTTTTTCTATTAATTCATTAATTAAACTTGGTGGTATACCACGTTCTTCTGTTAAATATTTCCTAACTACATTTATATAGTTAGGTTCATTTTCTGGTGGTGTAAACTCACTTTTTTTATTTTCTGGATCGTCAAGATTAGCTTTCATTTCATCACTAATATCTTCTCCAAATTTATCAACCATCCACTTTATGGCTTCTTCTCTTGATAAATTTAATGCTTGTTCTACAAGATAAACCCCACCAAAACCAGATTTTTCTGTATGAACGTTTTTCCAGGCTTGCCCCTTATTTATGATTGTAGCATAACCCGGAACTTTCCATTTTCTTTTATCTCTTGGCTCATGATCTGCACCAAGCATTTCAAGAACTAAAGTTAATTTAACCTGAGATAATTTATCGTCTAGTTCTTTTAAAGCGTGCCTTCTCTTAACAGCTTCTACCTTTCTTTTCTGCTCTGCATTTTGTTCAGCATTTTTTAAAGCTTGTGATTGTGAGAAAGAATCATTTTTTTCTTGATGTTTATTATTTTCCATTACCATATTCTCTCTTTCTTTTACTAATTATGAAAACCCCTTTTATTAATTTTATAATTATATTGCCTGTATGTCCAATTTTAAAAGGGGTTAATTTTATTTCTTAGTGAAATTTTTACCTTTATTTCCACCAGATTTACTTTTTTTCGGTTTTGGAAGAGTGCTACTTTCAAGTGCTGCGATTCTTACCCTAGAAGAAAATTCATACCATTCTTTGAATTTACTATCACATCTCCAGTTTAACCCAGCAGCTTCTATCGCATATAAAATTTTTCTACATTCAGCCCAGCTTATTTTTCTTATTACTTTTCCATTTTTCTTTTCAGGATAACTTAACAATCTGTCCTGTGGAAATCCTAACCAGCTATCTTTTGCATCTTTATATGCAGCGTAATCAAAGGTTAATATAAGCCCTTTCTCATCAGCCTGAGCTTCCATACTCATATTGGGAGGTAAACTTAATGATAATGATTCACCTCTATTTACTTTCCAGAAATTCATGGCATGTTCTACATCAATTAAATCTCGTGGAAGAGATAACATAACATTCCAGTTCCACATTTTAGGCATAGACCATATCCATATCATTCCACGATCATAATCATTCACAAGCATAGCCCTTCCAACACCCCACTTTTTACCCCATGCGGCAGCAATTACAGGATTACCTTCAATAGAAACTGCTCTTGTTGCAACTGGTGGTGCTGTAAACCAACTAATTGAAGCAGGCTTTCCTGTTAGTAAAAATTGTTGATCGCTAAAACATCTGGATAAAGGTATTAAGATTGGATCATTATCACCAACCAACCAGACTTCTATTGCTACCTGAGATAGATCCCATGCAGATGCTGCATCTACTCTATATTCCACATCAGGAGCATCTACACCTAAAATAATACCAAGAGTGGCTTCACCATTGCCTGGCTTAGATACCTGTATAGCATTACCTAATTTAACTAAAGGTAATTTTTTAGAGACCCAATTCCATACCTTTTCTCTATTAGGTGTTTTTTCTACTCCCATTTGAGTTTCTATTTTCCATGATTCAGACCAGCGGGATAAAACATTCAGACCAGAATAATATTCAGCATTTTTATCGTTTTTGCATTTATGGAAATATTTTATCAATTTATCTGTATCAGTTTTACTATCGTTTTCCCATATCCTTTCTACAACTTCCAAGCGAGGCATACTTAAAGCACCAGAATTTCCTGAATTGTTTTCTTCTACTCTATGACTATCACCCCACCAAAAATCTCTTCGTATCACTCTTGAAACTTTATTCACAGGATCAAGCCTATCTAACCAGGCAACATCATTCATCAAATGTATACCACGTTCAATTCTTGATAATAATGCTTCTTGTTCCTCTTCTGGAAGTATTATTGCTCTTAATAAAGCCCTGTCTATCCTTCCTATAGGATTATCTTTTACCGCATTAAATACACCTAAACGCTTGGCTATTTTAGGACGTGCTATAGCCCACTCTGCAATAAGCATTTCACCTTCTGGAGTCAACCAACTTAATTCTTTGTTGTGTTGTTTCTTACCCACATGAGCTGCAAGATTCTCCCTTTTCCTGTCTTCTCTGGCAAGAGTTCTTTTCTCAAATAATGTTTTTAATGCCATACCCCAGAAATGAGGCTCTATAACCTGATCCCTTCTTCTTACACGACCCCAGAATTGAATTCTGTTTGCAGGGTTAGCTGCAATATCCCATTCTATTAAATTTCTGACTCGTTGATCTGAAAATGTTTTACCTGCATGTAAACTTATTCCAGAGCAACCTGCACGAGTTACAAAAATAACATCTATAACACCACTGTTAAAATCTCTGACTAACTCTATTCTACTTTTAGTAGGTCTTGGACCTACAAATACAGAACCATTTTGTCTGATTAAAGCAGTACCACGACCAGAAAGCTCTCCCGAATCAATCCCTAATTTTTCCAGCTTATATTTAATCATATCTAAAGGAGAAAGATCCCAATCAGGGAGTTGATTTATTGCCTCTACTGCTTTATTAAAAGTTATTTGTGCCTTTTCCACTTCTGGTGTATTAAATTCCACGAAGTTTTGAGGGGCTACTGTATCTAACAACATTAACCAACGATGTTTCCATAATGGAATAATTTCCAGTTCTTCCATTCTTTCTTTTTTCTTTTTCGTTTTTGTTTTACTTTCAGAATCAGATTCATCTAATATAACTGTATCAGGCGCTTCTGATTCTTCATCACTTACCTGACCGGCCAAAACATCTTTTAATGCTGCCTCAAAAGTACTGGCAACAACAACAACAACTTTTTCATCTTTAGATACCATTTCATATATTTCTGAAACTAAAGAATCTAATTTCATTAACATTGAAAATTCTTTTACTGAACGAGAAAGTGCAGCGCCGACTTTTAACCAAGCTAAACCAGAAAAATTCTCATTAGCTACCTCCCACGCTTCTGATGCCTCAAAAATACATTGCCACATATTTGAGAATGCATTTATGTAATTTCTTTTTTCATCATCTATTTCTACCCAAATTGGAGCAGGGGGAGCGACAGGAGGATGTTCCCTTCTTATATAACGACCACTTATTGCCATTGCTGTTGTCAATGCTTCTCTTAAATCACCAGTATCACCGATCATAGATTTTTCCAGCATAGCAAATGTTATTTTATCTACTGGTAACGATTTTTCATAAAGAGCAAGGTTTACTTCTGTTTTTGCAAATGTTGCCGAAGAATAAATTACACCTTCAGTGTTTGCTATTATTTTCTTCAAATTTGTAGAAACATTTGACTCACCAGCAGCATTATGTGCTTCATCCAGTAAGAGCCAACCATTACCTTTTACTCGTGATATTAACCAGTTTAATTTTAGTTGATCTTCACCTGCTCTGTTTATTTGTGCATATGTTGATAATATAATTTTATCTTCTGTTTTTGCCCAATTAGGTTCTTTTAACATGGAGATAAATTTTTCTCCATTTAAAGATTTAGTAACTTGATTTCCATCAGGATCTACTATTACAGCAGCCTGATGAAGTAATGCAGGAACAGGCGCTTGCTCTTGACCTACCGCCAACAAATCTCTATAAAAATCACTAAATAATTGAGCGTTTTCGGTAAACATTAAAACAGATTTTTTCTTTCTCAAACCTATTAATGCTATAGATGCTAAAATACGACCTTTACCAAATCCCGTTTCATCAGCTAATATTAAACCACTATTAGTTTCCATTGCCTCTACACCTAAAGCAATAGCATCTACTTGTTCAGAAGTTAATCTTTCATTTAATTGAGATAATGTAATACCTAACGCTTTAGCTATAGTGGTATCTATTTTTTTATATTTTTTGGAAAGCTCTTTTAATGCAAGATGCATATTTTGTTCTAATCTTCTTGGAGCCATACCCTGAGCTTGGCTTATTTTACTCAAAGATCTATACGGAACTCTTCCGAATTCATCTTCTTGGATAAATTCTATCGTTTCTTTGGGTTCTGGTTGCTCCCCTATCATTGTTTCCCAATATATTTCTTTTTGATTAGTATTAGAAGGAAATATATTTATCCACCATATGACACATTTAAAACTATTATCTTTTCTACTTTTAATAATCCATCTTTGATAGTTAGTTTTATTAAATTTTAAAGCTTTGAAAAGATAATGTTGTTCAGGTGTATCTATTTTATCAAAAACAATTGCACCCTTTCCATTTTCAGACATCCATTTAAACCATTTATCAAGACCTTTTCTACCCCATATAGCAAGGCTTTTAGTTGTACACCATAATAAACGGCAAATATTACTATCTAACATCCATGTTCCTGAATTTATATCTTTGCCATTGTCTTCTTTTTCTTCTTCTATTTTTATAGTTTTTATACCATTTGGATTAAAACCACCCACTTTTTTACTTTCTGCTACATCTTTTTTTATATTTAATTGAGGGAATTCTGGCCACGTATCAGTTAAAGTTGCTAAAGGAGAAATAAAATTATAATTAACTTCTTTTGCTAATATTTTTTTCTTATCGACAGGCATTCTCCATAAAGAAGAATCCATACTGGATACTAAGCCCATTTCAACCCATTTCTCTTTCCTTTTCTCAATGGCTCTTGCTATTCCAATTTGCACACCTCTGTTAAAAGTTTGATTTGGAATATTTGCAAAAAGTTCCCATTTAACTAAAGTTCCATCCCAACCTTTTTTTTCTGCCCATGCCCTTATTCCACGATCACCTAATGATTGTTTTACTAATAATTGGAAATAAACCCATAAACGATTTTCAGATTTCTCTACGTTAATCTGATTTTCTTTTGTAAGATTACTTGGAGTATTTTTAGGGGTTAGCCAAATTATATAACATAATGAAGCTTTATTTTTAAAACTTGCTGAAATAAGGGGAACTGCCATAGCACTTGCTGCCATAGCAATAAATTCTTTATTGGAAGCTCTACAAACTTTAAAAGGTTCTACGTGATCTTCTACAGCCCAACCACCTTTTATTTCTACACGCCTAATACCTTTTTTATTCTCTTGAACTTTATCACCATAAGGGTTAAAACATAAATCGAACCATTCTTCTTTCACATTGTTCTCCATATATAAGGGCACCCGAAGGTGCCCTTATTATCATAAAAAGATTATTCGAGATTACCCTCTTCTACGACGACCAGAGCTTGTGGAACTGCTGGATGAAGCACTTTCATCTTTTGTTTCTTCTTGATGAACTTCTGGTTCAGGAGTTTCAACTTCTTCTTTTTCCTGTTCTACAACAGTTGATTCAGTTGATTCTACTGGTTCTGCAAAAGGATCATCAGAGAACGGATTATCATCACCAAATGGATCTTCAAAATCAGTTGCTGGTGGCTCTTGAAGAAGAGACATATTTTCAGCATTTTGACTTGGTGGTGCCATAGTTGATGAAGAACTATAAGTTTCCTGTGAAGCAGTCTGTTTGCCTTGACTTGCAGGAGTTGAAGCACTTGCAGAAGCACCTTTATCCTGTGATGCTGCTGTAGTTGGACCTTTCAAAAGATCATGAACTACTGCTCTATTACCATCAAACGCTTTTACCAGGTTATGCAAGTTGCCCATAAAGCCGTTTACATAAAAACTTGCAACCATATCTCTTTTAATACGAACTGGTTGATCGGTTTCTTCATCAACAGTAACTTTATCACCTGTCAAACTCACAATACCATTTACCGCCCAGTTTTTTGACGTTACATAACCATCATCATCTTGAGCATATTTAGTTGGAGTATTCGCCATACGATATAGCGGATCGCCTTTACGCTCAGGAGATATGGTGAAACGTGGGTTCAGGTTACTTGCAGTATAGTTAACATACGGCATCACTTCCACGATCAATTCATTGGTAATTTCATCATCAAATTTACCTTGACCTTGTGTATCCTGAGGCCCGTAGATATAATCGAGATAACCATTAAGCAATTCTTCCAGTTTATCACCGTCTAAAGGATGGCCTTCTTTAACTACAGTTCCAGTTTCATCCTGAACTTTCTGAACCCAATCAAATGGTGGAGAAGAATCATATACCACATAACTCAATTTATCACCATCTTTAACTTCTCTGATAGCTCTAAACTGAACTCCGATTCCTGGTGGGTATTTTTTATCATGAAAAGCTTTTACGTTTTCATCCAACATATTAAGAAGATTTTTCAAGCCTTCATCGTCTTCAGAAGAAATAGTTGGCAACCAATTTTGGATAAATTTAACCTTATTTTCATAAGTAGATAAGGTGAAGATACCACGGAAGGTTTTTTTAGGGCTGACTTCTGTAGCACGATGAATCCAACCAGCTTCAAGGAAGTAAGTTTCTTCGCCGTTTACAGTCTTTTTAGGACCGCTAAAAATAGTACGTTCAAGAATTAAAATCGTTTTACCTTCTTTAAATTCTTTTTTCATTTTTTCATCAATAAGACCACCAGAGAATTTACTTGCAGTGTTATTGTTCTTGGAAAACTCACTGTTTCTCGCTCTTTTTAAAGAATCTTCATTTACACGAACGATATAACGACGAGTACCAAACTCAGTACGTTCAAGAACTGTAAGTGTACCATTACCATCTGCTGCTGGTTCTACCGAAACAACTTCAACCAGTCTATCGCTCGGATACTGTTGACGATCACCAGAAGAGGTTCTCTTTATAAATGCACTTGGAACACTGACGCCTGTTGGTTTATAAGCCATATGCAACTCCTATGTTTTTAATTTTTAAATGGGATACTCATGCTGTCATATAGATTAAATTCAATTGTATTTTGTCTTATTGTGACAGATAACATAGTATATATTAGGTCTTTACAAAATTCCAATTTTTTTTCAATTTATTTGATTATAGGTAAACCATTAATCTGAAAGTTAAATTTTCAACCTTTTATTCAAACTTTTAATAAGTTTATACTATTATTTTTAATAAATAAAATTTAAATACAATAAAAAAAGCACCTATAAAGGTGCTTTTTATTATAATTATTTAATTAATTACCACTTGAACGGCGTTGTCTGTAAGAACTTGTTGCTTCATATTTATCAGCATCTGTGATTGCATCAACAACAGTCTGCTGCAATTCTTTACTGAAACCTGGAACTTTAGTGAATGCCTGACAGATTTTTGTTTTAATGTCAGTATTCAAAGATCTTTCGTTAGTAGAAGCTTTAGACCAATCTTCACGTTTCAAAGCCAAACCTAACTTAAAGTTATCTACAGCGAAACCTAAGTTAGCACCTTCAAGAGGAATTAATCCACTCATGAAGCGTTTGCAAGTCTCTTCAAGAACTTTATCATCAGATTCGTTATCTTCATTTTTAGCAATACGGTTTACTGCATATTCTGCTAAAGCTAAAGCATACTGATAGCCAAAGTATTGAGAGTTTGCAGAGAAACCATTGTCATATGCTTGCTGCAAGCTTTTTTCATCCAGTTTACCTTCAAAAATGATTTTACGAGCTAATGGATCAGCACTGTTCATCAAAGAAGTTAAGTAAATACCATACTGGTGTCCTGCATCCATACCGATGATAGCTGAAACTTTACGGATAATTTTATCCATAGCTTTCAATTCACCTGTACCACGACCACCGTTATCATAAACTAAACGACGAACTTCACCAATAGCATGGTCAAGAGTACGTGGTGCTGGATATCCACCAGACTGTTTTGGATCTGGAACTACAGCAAAGTAATCTTCGTTTTTATTCAAGAAGCCGATGAAACCAGCATCACCAAGATCATCACGGTATTTCAAACGAGCACGATGAGTGAAGTTAGCCAACTTATCTTGAGTGAAGTAAATTTCACAACGACCACGAAGAGCTGAAGATACACGAGAGGTGTTAGTACCATCAAGAGCACCCATGTTACCAGTCAAACCGATATAAATACCCTGCAAGTTCAGACCCTGATAACGTTTTTCATCAGTCAAGGAAAGACCCAAGTTCTGAATGTTTTGTGATGCGTTAGAGAAGTCATCAAGAAGCAATAGACCACCACTTGCATTTTTCAGAGTCGCAAGACGATATTGAGTCAAACGAGCCATATATTCTACGCCGTCAACAGTTTTCTTAGCAGGAATACCACCAAGTTCCATTTTTGAGTTCTCAGCAGAGAATTCAAGGCTGGTGAAAAGGAAATGTTCTTTAGTAACACGAACTTCTTCCGTTGGGTTTTCAAGATAAATCAAACCAAGAGCACTGGCTACTTTACGAGAAGCCTGTTTGAAAGCGGTTGTTTTACCATGACCAGGAGGTCCAATCAAGAAAGTAGAAAGAACTTTCTCACGGTCTTCACGCCAGTTCTGACCAGTCCACTCTTTATAAGCAGATTCAATCTTAGCATTCATAACTTCTTGATCTTTTACTTCTTTAGCCCATTCACTTCTTTCTTTAGCCAATACATCAGCAGGCTTTTCTTCTCTTACAGTTCCTTGACCTGGTTTACCTTCAATAATAACAAAGGAGTCAGGTGCGGCTGGCATCTGATCTTCATAACGATACATAGAACGAAGAATGCTAATAGCCAACTCGTCTATAATTTCATTAGTATCTACTGCCATTAAACCTTGGCTTTTTGCCAATTCACTAATATTAGTATTTGCTTTATTTTTACTCATCATTTATCTCTCTATCAGTTTAAATACGAAAAATTCGTTCAATTTCAATCTACATAATTATTATACCAATAATAAAACATGTAGCAAACACTTTTTGCATATTTTTTCTATTTTTATTAAAAAAGTATAAAAAAAGAGCCTCTTACGAGACTCTTTTGATTCAAAACGACTTACATTCCAAATGATTTCTTAGAAATTTTAGGAAGAAAATCATCCAAGCAATTTCTTTCTTCATTCTGAGATACTACCTTTTTGATATAAGGTAAACAGAAATCTATGCCATTATCCAGTAAGAATTTTAAAGGCTCTCTTCTGAGAATACCGAGTTCATTCAAGAAATTCTCTTGTCTTACTGTATGAACTACTGGTTCTTCTTCTGGAATTATAATACCTTTAGCAATATCTTTTTGCTGTTTAGCAAGTTCTTTTTTCTGTTTCTCTATTTCCTTTTTGATTTGATCAGCTTTATGGGCTTTGATTTTTTCCAAAGAGTCATCCAACAAATCAATAACATGAGATTCAGGATCTACTGCCGCTACGATTCTTTTAAACTCTTCTGTTAAGAAATCTGCTGCAAGCATCATTTCATCCGTAATTTTAGTTCTTGCACCTATATCAAACTGTTCAGTTTCAATAATATCCTTGAATATAGTAGCCATTTTTTTGAATTCACTTTCTTTTCTGCTGAATTGAATATCAGTAAAATCTTTCAATAATTCATCTCTATATTCAATAGCTTTAGCATCATTAGCTTCAACTATTCTATGAATATTTTCAACAACTTGTGTATCAAGTTTAGCAAGATTAGCAGCAGAGTCTTTTACCTGTTCATTAACTAAAATGAAATTCAATTTTTCTGATGCTTCATAAACTTCTTCCTGAGATAAATGCCTTCTTGGTTTAGCATATATAGCAGAACCTGGTGGTAAAGTATCAGTTTTCAGTTTGAATTTAATTTCTTCATAACCCTGATCCTGATCATAGTTAGCACCTGATGCTACATCTTCTGCTTTTTTTATCAAATCGCTCTTATTATCTCTGTTAAAAGCAACCATTTGTTTCATAGAGAAAGAATCTCTTGCTATATGACCATCTATAACATTTTTTAATGCAGTCTGAACCATAGCACCTTTCATATTCTTATCTATCATTTCTTTTGCTGCTGTTTCTACAGAGTGATAGTAAGGGTTATAATGTTTCATTAAACCTAACAATTGAGGTAACACTGCTTCATAAGATGTATCACTAAGACCTGACCCATCCTTAGAGTGATGTTTAATATTATTGTGCTCTTCATGAACTATTGCATTGTTAATACCATACTTTGTATTAAATGCTACAACATCACTAATTACTTGTCTGATTTTCGAACTTGGTAAATCAGTTTGATAATTAATTTGCTCAATTACATCTTTAGTTATGTTCTTATCTTTTTGAGTTGGCTCATATTGATCAAGAACTTTTTCATAAATCCATCCATCATGGAATTTAGCCTGAATTTTTTTATTCTTTTCCAGGAATCTTTGAGTAAATTCTTCCATTTCTACTTCTGCGAATAGTTCTTCTACCCCTGCATCATTACCTAACATACTTTTATAGAAGTTTTGCAAGTTGCTTTCAGCAGTATCATCAAAATGATAGTTATCCTGGAAGAAAGCCAATAAATTAGAGAATGGTTTTTCTTCATTACTTAATTCTAATCTTTGAACTTTGATATCTTCATTTAATAAGATATTTCTTACCATAGAACGTATAGACAAACGCTCTACTGAATATTTAACTGCGTTATTCGGTAATTCACCAATAACCCTGTTTCCTTCTGCTTCTACTGTATTGAATAAATCATCTAATTCAACATCTAACATAAATTCATCATTCTTTTCTCTGTCAATAAAGGAGAACTTTTTGGTTTCCTCATTATATCTTAAAAGGAACTTTGATTTTATATCAGGGAATACACCACCTTTTCCTTCTCTTACTCTCTCAAGGAATGTTGTCATAGAATAGTCAGAATATGGACTATCATAAAAATATACTTTTGGTGGTATACCTTCAACATTATCAAATGAACATACTGGTGTATCATCATACGCTAACTTATCCATTCTGGCTATTTTAGCAGTATCACTGATAATATTGTTTTCCATCAATCTGTTAAACAATTGGAAATTAGCAGAAACAACACCTTTATCGTATGGCATATTATGTGCCTGGAAAATAACTTTCGCTTTTTCACCATTGCTGTTTTTTAGATTTTCATAATATTCTACTAAATCTTTATCTACTTTTTCAGCAGATACACCAACTTCATTTAACATTCCCTGACTGATATTAGTCAAATTTTCAAAATCTTTCGTTATAGCAAAATCATCACCTTTGATTAAATAAGCAAAAGCGAAACCATTTATTTTTCTGTTAATTAAAACTTCATTACTATCTTCAAGATCTTTTATGTTAGAAACATGAGTTAATTCTTTATAGTTACCTGGATAAATAAATCTTCCAGACAGCCCATCTTTTAATGAAGATTTATAAACAACAGTAGTTTTCTTTGTATTAAAATCAGCCAAATTTTCATCTTCATCTAATTCAATCAAAGATTCTAACTGTTCTTTATTCAATAACACATCATATCCATTTGAAGTTCTGTAGAACCCATTAGAAAACTCATCCCTGTCCATTTTAGTGCCAGAATTTTCATCAATTTTTATGTTAGTTCCACCTAAGTTGAAACATTTAGGCGCTTTACCTAAACCTGTTCCTTCGGTATCTATTACAGCAAGAATATCTTGTTTAGACTTATCAAGCATGGTAATAATCAAATTTTCCCATGTATTAAATTCTTTTTCACCATATTTGTTATATTTAAAATAAGGCAATTCTTTAAATGCATCACGAGTTAATGGAATAAAGTTAGAATCTTTATAAGTCTCTTTATAATACTCTACTAAATCTTTTTGACCTTCTCTTTTGCTCATAACTGGAACAAGATTAGGCATATTAGCAGGTGATACCACCTGATTTGCCATAAAAGCACCTTCGTTTAAATAAGATAAACGTAGACCTGATTCAAAATTATTATTTACTACGGTTCTTAATAATTCAATTGGAACTATAAATGCACCACCATGTAAATCAGTTGCTATTGGTTGATAACCATATTTTTTTTCTCTAACAATATCTTTTAGATTAACTTGTTTAGTAGTTTTGTTATCAGTTATCCACACTTCATTATCAGCATCTGGTGAGAATTTTATTATTGCTGGCACACCCCACATACCTGCAAGGTTTGCTTTTACAGCAGCATTAACTTTAGTAATTACCCCTACTGATGTGAAATCAATTTCAATATTTTGCATTTGGTTGATATAATCTTTTTCTTTTATTTTTAAGATTCTGTTATCAATCCATTTGTTTATATCTTCAAGAACTTCAGCAGTGAGAATAGTAGATTTATCTTTCGTTTCTATAAAGAAACCAGCAGCCATTTGGTGTCCCTGGAAAGATAAAGAAACATTATGTTTACTCTCGATTTCATCTTTACCTTCAAGAATAGTTGAAATTGGATATAAAGTTCTCATAGAACCTGAAACTCTATGATCACTAAGTTCATTAAGAATTAACATAAATCCATTATTATCTTGGTTATAAGCTTTACCAAGTAATTTTCTGTTAAATACTTCAGGGATATATTTATTAATAGGATAAAGCATTGAACTGTTTGCAAGTCTATCCTGATTTAATAAATCTACTTCTCTTAATTTATCTAAGATAACTCTTTCTTTTTTTCTCAACGTTTGGAAAATTTGAGTCATATTATCTGCTAATAAAGTATCAAAGTGATCTTTTTCATCAATTGCTGCCAAGTTAAAAATAATTGGCCTTAATTGTTCAATATAGTTAGGATTGATACTTTGATAATAGGAATTATCAATATCAGCTTTAGAGATCTCTTCTGCTAATCTGTCATAAAAAATTTCACTTATACCGTTTTCTTGCTTGTCTTTATACATGCTAAGCAATTTTTGAGCTAAGATATTTAAAACAGAAACATCTTCTATTTGCTCTCTCAACCATTCTTTAGTAATAGCATTTTCTGTAGATTCAGAGATTTTTTCAAGAAGTTCGTCACTAAATTTACCAGTAATAATATTAGCCATTGAGTTAGATACGTTTAAAAGAGGTCTTAAAGAAACAGCTCTTTCTATAGTATAAGGTTTCGTAGGCATATCTGCCAAGTCAGCTTCTGCATAGTCTAACAAGTTTGCCCAATAACCAATTTCTTTTATATTATTTAGAGCCGCTTTCCATTCAACTTTATAATTTGGTGGCTTAACATCAGTAGTATATTTAATAAAAGCCTGACTCATTAAAACGCCTAATGTATTGGCACCTGAAATATTTTTATGTTTAAAATATTCAGTTGGTTTATTTTTTGGGTTAAAAATGATTGTTCTTTCACTTTCTACTACTACAGTTTCACTTGGCAAATGGTGATCTGTTACTATCATATCAACATTTTTCCAGGTGTTTAAGATCTTTTCTTGCTCGCTACGGTTATTAATACCATTATCAGCAGTAATAATTAAAAAATCTTCATTTTTAGTCCAACCACGGCTACTGGCAGATTTTTCAATGATTTCATAAGTAAGACCACGAGATGCTCCTATTGGCTGAGCAAACTCAATATGAAGCAATCTTTTTTTGTCTTCTGGAAGAAGTTTCAAGAATTCAATAAGAACAGCCTGAGATAGAGAACCATCGTTATCATTATCTGTAATAAAAAGAATTGGTCTATTTTGATTTAAAGCTTCTACTATTTTAGAGGTAGCTTTTACCAAATTTTCAATCTTTAATTTTTCTCTTTCAAGCTTTTCTGTTTCTATTTGTTGGACTTTACCGTAACGGTTAAACAATACTCTTTCAGCAGTGTTCATATTCCCATTAAAATTATGTTCAAAAATGCCTTGTAGAATTTCTTCGGGAATCTGATCAAAAATCTCAATTTCACTCTTCTCTAAAAGAAGTGAACGTTTCAATAATTGACGGAAATTTTTAGTTCTTGCCATGATTTTTCCTTTTCTTTTTTATAAAAATTAAATTACATATTTATTATATCAGCATTAATATCACTATCAAAGAGTTTAAAACAATAAAAATAAAAAAAGTAGAGAAAGTGAATTCTCTACTTTTAATATGATTTTAGGTAATATTCTAAGATATTAGAACTTCATTCTTTTCCCACTTACCATACCAGTATCTTCTGCACCTGCAATACCAGCATCACGCTCCATCTGGTCAAGAGTAATCTCAATACCTTCACGAATTGGAACTACTACTGCATAATCTTCTACACCACGACGGAAAGCTTCTTCCTGTTCAACAGAACGGTTTGTTGTAGTTGGTGCTGAAACATATGTTACGCTTGTTCCTTCTGGAAGACCTAACTCTTCGAACTTAGGAATTGAAGCAAATAAGTCAGAGAAATACACTAAAGATCTGATTTTTTTATCCTTAAAAAGATCTAAAGCTGCTGCTTGTCTAATTGGCTCAGCGAGATCTGTACCACCACGACCATAGATCTTAACACCTTGACTCATAAACATTTCAGCATTTTGATCTGTAATCTCTACAGGTTCACCACGTAATACAGTATCCGCTGATAAAACAACTACTTCTGACGCTGCATCACCAAAACCATTAGAAGCCATTTTCAACTCCATAACTTCAGAAATAAAGGCTCTTAAATCTTCTTTATCTACAGATCCAGATGTATCAATCAGAACTAAAACGGTTTCATCTGGTTTAAATGGAATATCCTGACCTATAGTAAGAGCAACTCCAACTGCTTCTTCAATTTCTTCTACGAAGTAGGGGTCACCTAATTCTTCTGGATCATATTTGAACTTCATACCTTCACCCATGATCGCATCACGGATAGCAAGTTTCCATGTCAATTTACCTTTAACTAAATCACCTACGTAATCTTCTGCTGATTCTACAATATGAGCACCTGGATATTTACCACCATTTTCACGCATTTGGTTACTTGCTTTTTGAATAGCTTCCAGTTTACGAGTTTGTGAAGCTTTTTCCATTGCTTCAATACCTTCCATATCCCCGTCTTTAGGCATACCCAGAGCATCAGCCACATTACCTAAACCATTTTTTCTTAAAGACTCTATAACATCTTTCATATCAAACAAGTGTTGGTCACCGTCACCACCAAATTGTTTTTCACCGCTGTTATCAGGTCCGTTCCCTTGTCCTTGTTCCTGACCTTGACCATTTCCACCAGATTGACCACCTTGTTGATTGCCACCCTGTTGGCCTTGACCTTGACCGTTTCCACCAGATTGACCACCTTGCTGATTACCCTGCTGGTTACCTTGTTGATTCTGAGGTTGTCCTTGCCCCTGACCAGGTTGTTGACCAGGTTGTTGATTACCCTGTTGGTTACCTTGTTGATTCTGAGGTTGTCCTTGTTGCCCCTGACCAGGCTGTTGACCACCTTGCTGATTACCCTGCTGGTTACCTTGTTGATTCTGAGGTTGTCCTTGCCCCTGACCAGGTTGTTGACCAGGTTGTTGATTACCCTGTTGGTTACCTTGTTGGTTCTGAGGCTGACCATTTTGACCATTTTGTTGCTGCTGCTGTTGTTTTTGCTCTTCTTTTCTTTTACGTTCTCTATCAACAACTATTTCACGAGCAATTGCTTCTTCAGACATCTTAGGATATTTTTCTACATCACCTGGTTTAAAACCTAAGCCAGCTTCTTTCAGCGTATTACACCATTTTAAATCAGGGAAACCTGTTTGTAATTTAGTGTTAATAGAAAGGTCGGTTGCTATATTCCTAATATCAGCAGGGAATTGACGAAGACGTTTAACATGGTTAAATGCAATATGCATTACTTCATGCATCAGCAATAATTCAATACCATAATCATTACCTTTACTCTTTTTGCTATCTGCTAATAATTTATCATAAAAATCATCACAAATAAAAATGTGAACACCATCAGTAAAAGCAGTGGTTCCGAAATCTTTTTTCATTGCGGGATGACCATAGACATAACAAGGTGTTGAACGCATTAATAGAGAAATCAAACCAAAACGAGGCAATTTAACATCACCAAATTGGGAATCACCAGAAATCCATTCAAGAACTTCTCTTAAATCATTTTCTAAATCTTCTGGAGCCATTAATGATGAACCATCTCTGTTTCTTGGATCACCTATTCCATCAAGGTATTCTTGAGCAGAACCTTTTATTTTTTTTGCTATTTCAGACATATATTTTCCATCCGTTAGTTAACTTATTCTTAATTATATACAAAGTATAAGATTTTTTTAATTACAAATACATTATATCATTAAAAGAATAGTAGTAAAACCACTTTAAGTAATTAATTCATTTTTTATAAAATAATTTTTGGTGTCTTTCCTAAAAAATTGGTCTTCAGCATACCAGTTTTTTCATTTAGTCGGGGAATTTTTAACAATCTATTTTTAAATTCCTCTGCTGAACCTATTCTATCATTAAAATTTAAAGCCAAACCTTCATCTATTAGAGATAACAACTCTGATGAAGCGTAACCAATTCTTTTTTCAAGTAATGTAACATCTTTTTTATTTCTTTTAGTTGCTATTTCAGGCGCTACTCCTTCTACACAACAGAACATAGATGCTGCAAGACCATATACATCCGTTTGAATAGTTAAAGTGGTAGTTTTGTAAGACTCATGTTGTTCAGGTGCAGCATAACCGGGGGTTCTGGCTAAAGGTCCAAATAGATGATAATCTTCTTGCCCTCTGGAAGCTCCTAAGTCTAATACGACAACAGAACCATCAGGGCGAATCCATAAATTTCCAGGTTTTATGTCAAGATGCAATAAACCATGTTCGTGTAAAACTTGAACTCCTATAGAAGCATCAATAAATATTTGTTGGATTCTTTTATCTGAAATTCTTGAATCTGCATTTTTTTTAATTAACCTTTGTAAGGTTTCACCTTGTTCTACTGGCATTGCAAAATAGGCAGTTCCATTAGCTTCAAAAACATCTAAAATAGCAATCACTCTTTCATCTCTTATTTTAGCAACTGTATCAGCTTCCTGAAAAAATACCTCCAAACCTTTTTGAAATTTTTTCTTACTATCTTCGTCTTTAAACGATACAATTCCATTATCTCCTTCTCTTCTGCAATCCAGCAAAGAGGGTAAAAACTCTTTTAATGCTACTGTATGTCCATTATCATGTCTTGCTATATAAACAGCACCAAAACCACCTGACGACAATCTTTTTTCTATTGTATATCGTGGAAGTTTATAGCCATTTGGTAAAAATACATTTTTATATACAGTAGTCATTCTTTCACCTTAAATATTTTATATCTTTATATGAATAACCTAAAAGAAAATTTTTTTCAAATGTTTTCTAAAAAAAATAGCCAACCTTATCAGGCTGGCTAAAAAATATTACTATTTATTTTTATTTTCTGACAGAGATTTATTAACCTTCACATTCCTCTACTACTTCTTCTGTTTTTTCTGGTTCTGGATAGCTTTCAAGTATAGTGATTACAGGAGAACCATCTACAAAGTCTACTACTGCTTTACCACCAAACTGTAGACCACCAAACAATAATTCATTGGCAAGTGGCACAGAAAGAAGTTCATTAATAGCTCTGCTCATTGGACGCGCACCCATCTTAGGATCAAATCCGATATTAACTAAATGATTTTTTAAATTATCACTATACTCAATGGACACTTTTTTACTTTCCAGATCAGTTAAGAGTTCGTTTAGTTTTTTGGTAACAACTTTCAACATAATTTCTTTATCAAGATTATTAAAGTTAATGATTTTATCCAAACGGTTTCTAAACTCTGGTGTAAATGCATCTTTTATAGCAGTATCTCTTACTTCTTTTTGAACATTGTTCTCATTTGCCATAAAACCAATGCCACCTTTTTCTGCAACAACTGCACCAACGTTAGTAGTAAATACCACGATTGTATTTCTAAAATCTACAGAATTACCTTTCGTATCTGTCAGGAAACCACGATCCATTATCTGTAGAGTTATATTGTAAATATCTGGATGAGCTTTTTCAATTTCATCAAATAAAACAATTGAATATGGTTGTTTTTTTACAGCATTAGTTAACAAACCACCATCATCAAAACCTACATAACCAGGAGGTGAACCAATCAAGCGAGAAACTGCATGTTTTTCCATGTATTCAGACATATCAAAACGAAGCAATGGAACACCTAAAATATCCGACAAACTATTTACTACTTCAGTTTTACCTACACCAGTGGCACCAGTAAACAAGAAGCTACCAACAGGTTTAGTTTTTCCATTTTCTCCAATTCCAGCACGACCTACCATTACAGAGTTAGAGATAGCATTGATAGCTTCATCCTGACCGAAAACTCTTTTTTTCAAAGAAGATGGCAGTTCTTTCAAACGTTCTTTATCATTACCTTCTACTTTTCTAGGAGCCAATTTAGCCATTTCAGCTACAATCCTTTCAATATCTGCTTTTCTTACTATACGATCACCACCAGCAATTGAGCCGATAATGTTTTCATAAGCACCAGCCTCATCAAGAAGATCAATTGCTTTATCAGGAAGTCTACGATCTGTTAAATAACGAACAGATAAATTAACAGCAGCTTCTATTGCTTCTTTTGTATAAGAAACTTTATGATGCTTCTCATAACCAGCACGTAGACCATTCAGAATAGCAATTGTATCTGCCGCACTTGGTTCAACCACATCAATATTTTGGAAACGACGAGCAAGAGCAACATCTTTGTCAAAACTGCTTGCTTTTTCACTATAGGTAGTTGCCCCAATAACGCGGAAATCACCACCAGAAAGTGCAGGTTTCAACATGTTTGCCGCATCTACTGAACCACCAGAAGAAACACCAGCGCCGACCAGCATATGGATTTCATCAATAAACAAGATGGCATCAGGAGTGTTTTCAATTCGGTTAATAATCATTTTAAGGCGACCTTCAAAATCACCACGATATTTAGCACCAGCAATTAAAGTAGCAATATCTAAAGAATAAATAACCGCTTTTTTCAAACTATCTGGCACATTACCATCAACAATACGTTTAGCAAGACCAAAAACTACAGCCGTTTTACCAACGCCTGAATCGCCAACCAACAGCGGATTATTTTTATTTCTACGAGATACAGTTTGAATTACTCTGTCAATTTCTTTATCTCTACCAATAAGCTTGTTATATTTACCTTTTGCTGCTTGTTCATTTAGGTTCACTGTAAACATTTTCATTACATCAATATTACTATTACTCATTTGCTGACCTTCTACCTGACCTTGATGTTGAGATGGTTGTTGTGCAGGGGCTTCTTTTACCTCATTGATAACAACATCGTTATGAATTTTATTTTCATCTACATTTTGATTTTGTAAAATAGTTACAGCAGGTGATTGTTCTGCATATACACCTTTCGTATTATAAAGCATTGAAATAACAATATTCAAAGATACAACACCATTATCAGTGTAAGTATCAGCGTAATAAAGAGAACGGGACAAGACATCCTTTAGAGATGGACTAGCAGATTCTTTAACAGGGTTTTCATCATTAATACGAGGGATAGTATCCAGATATACTTTCAATTGAGAATACATTTCATCAACATTGCAGCCAATATGTTCAAGCAGAGCTTTACCTACTTTATGTTTTATAATAGCTTCAAGCAGAACTTCTACAGTTGATACCTGATATGAGCCTGATGTGCTTACATTAATAGTGCTCATAATTTCTTGAAAATCTTTATCAAATCTCTGATTTACCATATATATACCTCTGTCTTTCTAAGAAGAAACAAATATTCAATATTCGGATTATACACAATTGAAACAAAAAGTACACTCTTTTTTTCTAAATCTATAAATCTAAATATTATTAACTCTTGATCTTTACCACTTTTATCATTATATCTATATTATTATTAATGTTGTTATTGAAGGATGTAATCAAATGAATGATCGTGAGGATATCAATAAGTCACCTAGAATTATAAAAAAAAGAATTAAGGATGACTCACAATATAATCATAGCACTGGTGAACGAAAAAAATCAAGAAAAAAAAGTATAAAATCACATAAAACCGAAGAAATAACGAAAAAAACAGACAAAAAATCTTATAAATATATCGTTCTAGCAGGATTATCTGTGATAGCTCTTATTGTTGGAGGTTATTACTACTATAATAAACCTTCTAATGATGAACCTCTTAATTTTAATATAAATACAAAATCCAGTGTTAATTCCAACTCGAATGATGGCGAAGTTGTTTCTGAAAGTATTAATATTTCTATTTCAAATAATGGAAGTGATGATATTTATGACTGGAGTAAAGAGAATAAAGCTAAACTTAGAGATTCTATATTAAAATACTCAGTTAGCCCTATTTTCTTTAAAGCAGCTAATGATAACAGTATACCTAATGATATGTTAATGGCTAGTAAAGACCCTAATTCTTACTTAATGTCAGAAAAAGATATTTATATTTCTCAAACTGGTTATCCTATGGGCAAAACTACGGGCGCTATTCTTAGTAATCAGGGTACTGTTACTGATATCTTACCTGATTCTTCCGCGTATGTATATGGTATAAGATTAGGATGGAAATTATTAAATGTTGGTGGAATAATTGCAGGCAACTTTCCTGAACAGGGTAAACTTGACCAACTTTTATCTACAAAGCAAAGTTCCTGGATGAACCCACAAGGTAAAATTGTATCATTCAAACAAATTCCTTTATATCCAGCAACAGGCGCTATTGCAGAAGCATGGATGCAAAAAGGTTTATTAGTTATTAGAATTAATCATTTAACTAATACAACGCCTGGCAGAATATATCAATTAATGCAAAAATATATTACGTCTAAAAACAGACCAATAGGGATTATTTTAGATTTAAGAGCTAAAGGTGGCAGTATTTCTGGTTTATCAGAATTAACATGGCTTTTAAATGGACAACAAAATACTCTTATTGCCAATTTATCAGATAGAAACAATAAACAGTATAATATTGTCGCCAATAAACCTAATTTCCAGATGGATTTAAATATATTAAAAGCTTTTAATTCTTTAAAAACTGTGATTGTAGTTAATGAGAATACAGAAGGCACAACTGAACTTTTAGCTAACAACATAAAAAAATCCAAATCCAGCGTACAGATATTAGGGAGTGCGACTAAAGGTGCAACTATGCTACCTACTTATTTTGCTTATGATATGCAATCAGGCATAGCACTTTCTACTTATCATATTATGTCGCCTCAAAAAGTTAATATAGAGGGAAATTTCCCACAAAGCATGTTGAATTCCTTATATATATTAAAAAGAAACTAACCTCCTGAATGGAGGTTAGTCATCTTAAACTATATTATTAAATTCTTCTTCTTTTATTTTCTTTTACTGGTTCTTCCTCAAAACCTAAGTCATCAAATGGATCTGTTTCATTCGTAATATTGTTCTTTGCTGTAAGACTTTTTTGAGATTTTTCATCTTTACTTAAAGTATTTTTTAATATAACTTTTTCAAAATGAGACATTAAGAATCCAGGCATATCAGAACCAAGTTCTTTTCTTTTTGCAAAAGATATATTTCCGTCAATAAGGGGACTTATTTTTTTCCAATATTTAAATTGTTTGTCTCCTACATATAAAGATTTTTTAGCACGAGTGGTTGCTACGTATAAAATATTTACTTCTTCTTTTTCTTTATCTAACACAAATCTGTTATATTCATTATTCGTAGCTGGTGCCAATAAAAAATCATCTCCAAGTATAACATTATCATATTCAAGACCTTTAGCTTTATGGGTTGTTGAAAATGATTGTTCTGCTTTATTTTGATCTGATACTGTATTTCTTTTTATCATTTCTATTTTTGTGAGTAATGGTTTTCCTATTTTTTCTATCAATTTACATCTTGAGAGCCATTCAACTTCTTCATTATCTGTAGCTGCTTGTAAAAAGTCATCATAATCAGTAAATGTAGCTAACATTGGATCTTTAGGTTTGTCTGTTTTATGATATAAATGATAAAGATCTTCCAAAAGATCAAACCTGGCTGCTTGTATACCGCCTGAAATATATACTTTTTTATTTGCTTCTACTTTTTCTGTTAATGCATCAAATAAACAAGAGTTTGAACGACTTATAAAAGCAGTTTTACCTTCACTTACTTTATTATCACTATTTATATTAAAAACATTACTTTCTTTACCCAATCCTTTAATTTTACTGGTTTCGCCTTTCATAACTAATAAACTGTTTGCAAAATCAGCTATTTCTGAACCAAATCTAAAAGAACCTGTTAGTTCTAAAGTAATATCTGATTTTGCCATAGTCATTGCATCAACAGCTTTTCGGAATCCATAAATTGCTTGATGAGGATCACCTACAAGGATTTGAACACACGTTTGTTTTTGCACTAAATCTAAAACAGCAGGGTTAGAATCTTGTGCTTCATCTAACATTATGTAGTCATATGGTAATTCAGGAGAGGCAAGTTGCATTAATTTCAAATATGCATCATGAGTTGTTCCAATTTCTTTATTTGTTGGAGTTATCATCGCTTTCCATAATTTTTCTGCATCTATTACCATAGTTTTAAATCTTGGCAAATAAGGAACGATCTTTTCATTTGATAATAACAACTGTAAATCTTCATTAGGTAAATGTTTTTCTTGTATAAAATCATCTGCTGACGCTAAAAAATTAAACACAGTATTGAGCAAACAACGAGCATAATTTTTAGCAACAAGGTTATGAGGAACGGGGATATCAGTGGATTTATAAACCATATTCCAATAAATAGGCATATTTAATTTTTCAGTTAAAGGAACACCAAATTGAGCATATGCAAGACCATGAGATGTCATGCAGCGAACATTTGAAGGGAAACGTCTTAGAGCATCCTCTTTCATATCCTTATTAAATGCTATATATAATCCCCTTCCTCTACTTCTTCTCTTGGCATAATTTACCAAAGTAGATGTCTTACCTGTTCCTGCAAAAGCAACAACTTTTATTTTTCTTTTTTCACAAACAACAATCCTTTCTTGTTCTTCTGTTGGAGGAAAAGGGCTTTTATCTATATAGTTTTTATTTAGTAATTGCTCTATACTTATTTTTTCTGGCTGCATGTCAGCAGGGCTTAATTTAGCTCTGTTTGACATAAAATTAGCCAATGCATCTTCATTTATATTAGTATTGTTTTTATCTTCTTCTGTTCTCTTTAGTCTTTTAGATCTTCTTGAAGATGTATTTACATTTTTAGAATTAGTGTCTTCTTTTATTTTATTATTTTCATTAATTACACTTTTCTCTTCCACAGTATTCTTTTTATTTAAGGACTCTAATTCACCAAATGTTTCTGAAAAATTACTCTTCATATGCACTCCTTTTATTTAAATATAATCGTTATATATAACATAAAAAAAATAAGAATTCTAAAATCTTTAAAATAAATATGAATTGTGCATTTTTAGTGTGGTTTATTAGTTGAGACAAAAAAACCTTTGCCTTTTTATCGTTTTATGATACTATGTTGGCATAAAACAACCAATAATATTTTGTGTTGTTAAGAATTACAATCTATAAGGAGTGATTATTATGAATAAAAGTAACCGTTATGTTAAAACTATGGTAGGTGCAATTCTGGCAATCTCCACACTTTCGCTGGTAGGTTGTACTTCTTCAGATTATTCAAGCACACGCTATTCAGGAAGTCAGGCAAAGCAAGCACAAACAGTTAGAGAAGGTACTGTTGTTGCTGTCAGACACGTAAAAATTGATGGTAAAGAAACTAATTATGGTATTGGCACCGTTAGTGGTGCAGTTCTTGGTGGTATTGCTGGTAATGCCTTTGGTGGTGGCCTCGGTCGAGTAGCGACTACTGCTGCTGGTGTTGTTGTCGGTGGACTTGCAGGTAATGCTGTTGAGGGAGCCGTTAGAGAAGAAAATGGTCTTGAAATTCAGGTCAGAATGTCTTCTGGTGAAGTAGTTTCCATTGTTCAAAAAGCAGATGTTGCCTTCTCCGTTGGTCAAAAAGTAAAAGTTATCGGAAGTGGACGTGATGTTCGTGTAACACACTAATACCTGTCTTATGCCGTAGCCCCACATACCTTCCTTTGTGGGGCTTTTTTTATCTAATTTAATCGTAATAACTTACTATTAAAAATGATATTAAATGACATTATCAAATAAAATAGTCTCTACATCATCGTCTATCCATACATCAACATCTATTTCTTTTTCTGCAAGATAATTTTTTTTACTTGCATGGTCTGTAAAATAAACAGGAAAACCAGCCACTTTTAAAAAGTTCAATTCATACGATTCACTTGAATTTCTGTAAGTAACTATAATAACTTTATGCCCCAATTTTTTTAATAGATTTATTACTATTAACCAACCTTCATTATCATCACTAATAACACCATCATAATCAACAGCTATTACTTTTTTTGTTGTAGAATTATGAACTATATCAAAAGGGGTGCTTAAATTATTCATTTTATCTCCCTGTTATAAATTTTACATAGCATACAATTAAGATAAATCTTTATATATTACACCAATTAAACCGTATATTTCTTTAAAGGTTATTCTTTTTCTTGGCATTACTTTAGTGGCATTTTTAAAATTAGTTAGAAATATTGAGTTATATTTGTCTCTGTATTTTTTCAATAAATTATTTACCTCATTTTTTATTTTTAACTGATTTTCTAAACTCACATTTTCCTTGAAAAAAATAGGCGTATATAATCTTGAAGATATTTTAGTTATTAATGTTATTGGCTTATTGTCTACTGAATTATATTCTTTTTTATAAAGCTCTTCTAACGTGTATAAGCCTAACACACCTTTTTCTGTTCCAGTATCGGTGGTTCTGAGATACAATATATTATTTTTTAATTTATCATAAGTATATTGATCTACATTTAAGCTTTCGATTTTATAATCTTCATTTATTACATTTATTTTTATATCACCCGGTATAATATCTTCACGTAATAAACCTTGAGTTAAAAGTGCATTATCATATGAAGTGATTTTTTTCCATTCAGAACAAATATAACCTTTTTTATCTACATCTATGTTTTTTATAAAGGTTATTTCTTTGTTATTTTTAAAATCGAATCTGACAAACTCTATATTAAACGAAGTTTGTTCGAATTCTTTATCTTTCATTAAAAAAGAAATTACAGATATATCAGTGTTTTCAAAAATTGGATTTTCAAATATATAAATATCGCTAATATTCTTTTTATCTAATAATTCAACTCTCGTATTTGCCAAAAAGTCTGAAGAGATGAAATTTGCTGGTATTATCCATATTCCATTATTTTTTTTATATATTTGTAATGATAATTCATAATAATCAGACAAATCGTTATCTTCAAAATTTAATTTAAACTCTTCTGGATATTTCCTTTTACAAGTATTTCGAGCAAGGTAAGGAGGATTTGTAATTATAAAATCTTTATCATTGCAAAGATTATGGAGCAACGAATTATTTTGAACAAATATTTCATCCAACAATTTATCATCCAGATTAAATCTTATTTTAAATTTCTGCTTTAATCTTTCTATTGTTTCTGAATCAATATCAAATCCTTTTATTTTTTTAGATTTTAATAAAGATATAGCTTCTTCATGAGAAAATATTTTTAAATAATCTATAAGTAAATTACCTTCCCCCACAAAAGGATCTACTATAGTTAGATTTTGTGATTTTACATTCTCAAAAATATCTTTATATTTATCTGTTAGTATTTCTGGCGTATAATGTTGACCATACTTATGTTGTTTTGTCATTTATTTTCCTTTGTAACTATACTTGTTACGGTACTATCAAAATCAAACAATAGATCACTTAAAAGGAAAACTTTTTTCTCTTTTAGAGCATCTTTTAATTTATTGGAAAACGGATCTTTTTTAAATATGGCGGTTCCAGAGTAAAAACCAATTCCTCTTGTGGCATTCCCTATATTGTTAGCAACTTCCATCATATTTTTAAATTGTAATGTTTGAGAGCCACCACTCTGATTGATCTGTTTTGCTTCACCACTAATTAACATTCTTTTTGGTAATCCTAATGGATGAGGATTTCCTACATTTATAATTATATCTAATCCTTTTTTTACTGTAAAATCTGAATTATCATTAAATATTTTTTTATTTCTTTCATCACTTTCTAATATGATATAATTTTTATTTATGTCAAAATCGGAATCACTGATATTTTTCAAAATTTCAAATTGGTTTAACATACCACTTTCAGCGATGGATTCTATTGCTTGTTTATTTTTATCATTGTGCAAATATTCAGGCAATAAACTTAAAACTTTATTTTTTTCATTATTTTTAATAAAAGTTAAAATTTCAAAAACATTATTCCTAAAAGAATTTCCTTTTCTACGACTTCCAAGCTTTAATCCCAAAACTCCACCTTTTTTGATAGAATTTAAATCTATTAAAATTTTATTCAATGAATCATCTACATTATGAGTTATTCTATAAAGATCTTCTTGAAAATACAAACTTGACGTTATAATCTCTTTATTTACCATCCCAAGTTTATAACTATTATAATTTATAGGATTTGATAAAGATAAATTATGTTCTATACAAAAAAATATAAAATCTGATGATAGATTATATCGTTCTTCGTCAGGCATATCATATGTTAACAATACACCAATCATGTCCATAGCTTTCTCTACCACTTTGTCAGTATATTTTTTTGAAACTTCAGAATTATTATAAACTATATAGTCTGTTATCATATTCAACAGATGTTTAGAATCAATCATTGTATTCCCTTATATTTATTTTAATTATTCAATAATAAGCTACTATATGTTGAAAATCAAAAATAAATCCTCAAAATATCGCTTGCAATATATACATGTTCTTTGTTAAAATAATTCAAAATTTAAGGAGAACATATAATGTCCAGCGCCGATTATAAGAAATATCCACGAACATATCACCTTCCTTTTTCTAAAGGTTTGCAAAGTGATGATAAAATGATCCAATCTCTTGATAATTTCATTGGAAAACATATTGTCGTTTGTGAGAAATTAGACGGAGAAAATACAACCATTTATCCAGATGGGCACTCTCATGCTCGTAGTATTGATAGTAAAAGTCATTGGTCGCGTGATGTCGTTAAACGTATTAGCGCACAGTTGCGTTATGAAATTCCAGAAGGACATCGCTTATGTTGTGAAAACATGGAAGCCACACACTCTATTTATTATCCAGACTACCATCTTGAAGGTCCTTTATATCTGCTTTCAGTATGGAATGATGATATTTGTTTGAGCTGGGAAGATACATGCACTTATGCTCAATTACTGGATTTACCTCAGCCTAAAGTTTTTTATTCAGGCGTTTTTGATTTAGATATTTTTAAAAAAATTGCTGAATCATTAGATACCAGTATTGAAGAGGGTTTTGTTGTTCGCCTTGTTGAATCTTTTAGTTATGATGATTTTAGTAAATCGGTAACTAAATATGTAAGAGAAGGTCATGTTCAGGAAAATGCTCAACACTGGATTAAATCTGCTACACCTAATGGTAAGTATAAGAATCCAGTTAAGCCTGGTTTTTTAAACTATAGTTCTAAATTAAAATTTTAACTTAGAGAGAAGTCTGTTATGAAAAAAATTTTAAATTTTATTTTTTCTGGATTGATTTTAGCTTCGTCTTTTACGTATGCAAATTCTCAGGATACAGTTAAGTATCCAAATAATGGCAGAGAAGCTTTTCAATTTATAGAAGTTAAACCAGATACAGAGATTAGAAATATTAAAACGGAACCAGTCGATCTGGTTCCTGCTTTATCTATTATATCTTTTAAATATAAAAATAATCATGTATTAGATGAGGAATCACTATCACCTAAAGATATTATTTTTGAAAAATATTTAGAAAAACTTCTTACATCTCAATCTTATTTAAAAGAAAGCTATTATGTTTCAAATATTGATAACATTGATAATTTCTCCATAAAAAGTATTCCTTCTCTTCAGGAAGAAATGTTTAATATTGATAATGAAAATAGAAGTATCTCACTCAAAGCTAAATTACAAACTTTGAATTCAACACATCATGATAAAGCTTCCAATGAAAATGATATTAAAAAAATAAATGACCAATTAGTTTCGGGTTTTACTGATGCAATGACAATATTAGTGAACAATAAGCGTAAATCATCTATAATTCGTGAAATTGAAGATCGAAAAAAAGGTGAAAAAACATTTTCTCTTTATTATTCATTTTCTTCTAAATTAAAAGAAGATAATAGTTATGATATTGTAGTTCAAACATTTAGCTATCTTAATAAAAATAAATATAAAGTAGATACTTATAAATTTAATCTACAATATGATGGTTTAAAAAAATTACAGGTATTTAGAACCCCACCATATAAAGATGAAAATGGCAGATATATAGGACAATATTTTTTATTCAACTTTCAATGAAAAAAAGGCTCTCAGAGCCTTTTTAAATTCTTCTTTTTGATCCTGAACTGTTAGGATTAAAAGAAGTAGTATCAATTAAAGATGTGTTAATTAATTCTTTTTCTATTGCATTTATGCACATTTCATCAAACTTCACGTTATAATTTTTATATCTATCATTTTTTTGAAAATCAATCACTTTATTCATTCTTTCTTTTGTTAAGTTCAGTTCGATATTGTTCTCAATATAATATTTAATTAAAAAATTTACATAAATAAGTTTATCATTATCTATAGCTTTCTCTAAGGGATTTTGGTTTATTGCATTCTTGAACTTAATTAAATCGGGATCTATCATACTGATGATTTCTTTAAAATATTTATATTTTTCTGAATCTTTGCTGTATTTCATTCCAGGGTAATAAGGAAGTAAATTATGAAGAGGTGTCTCAAGTTTATCATCTAACCAATTAATTTTTTCCACATTAAAAACAGTTATTAATTTCTTTAAAAAACTACTTTTCATTCCAATAATCGAAAGACTGAATATATTTTGATCTTTTATATCGGCAGGAACCCAACCATTATCCAAATAAATAGAGAGTAGTGGTTCTATTTTAGAAAAATAATCCATACTTCTATAACTATTTTGTTCTTCTACTAATGTGTTTAAAATATAATCAGTAAGAGTTCCATCACTACTACTGGAATAAACACTACTGCCTTTATTATACTTATGATGGAAGTCATTAACACCTGTATAATTATTTATATTTATATCATTTATTCTACCAGAGTCTAATACATTAAAAGATTTATTAAAATTACCACCTTCCTCTACCCAAATTTTTATTAATCTATTTATACTATTCAAATGTTGCCTTTCTTCTTCAAAAATAAAATCAAAATTTGACATACCATCATGATCTCTAAAAACCATTTCTATTAACAAAGATGGAAGAGTCATGCTTCCAGATTTAGTATCAGGGGTGGTTGTTTCTAATTCATAACTAAAGAACATATTTGCTAATTCTTTATTGTCCTTTAATAAATCTGCTGCCTTATCAAACTCTAAAGAAAGCACTAATAAATTAAATTCTTTTTTCTTTTTTATTAATTCTTGTAAATTCACATTCATATAAAAGCCCCATAATGATTTTATATATTATAAGGCTTTTTATTAAAAATGTAAGGTTATTTACCAATTACAAGTAATTCTATTTTTTCTATTGAGCGGGTTTCGGATTTAGCACTAATTATATTTCTTCTTGGTATTCTTTTTATTATTAACTCTCTTTCATTGCTAAATTCTTTAAAAGATTCTTCCAAAATTTCATTATCATGATTGCTATAAATAAAAACTATATTTTTTAACTTTTTAATTAAGTATTTCTGATCTTTAACATCAAACCCTAACTTATGATATTTGTTTTCTGCTGTATCTTCTTTATCGTTTATATAAGGTGGATCTAAATAATAAAAAGTGCCGGGTATATAATTAATTTCCTTATACGATAAAGCACTAAAACTTATATTGAAATCTTCAAAAACACTTTTTATAGATAATATATTTTCCCATATATCTTTTTTATTAAATTTTTTATCACTCCAGTTAAAAGATGTATTATATTGACCCGATCCATTTTCCCTGTATATCCCATTAAAACAGTGATTTTGAAGGAAAAATAATTGAGCTGCTATTTTTGTGTTTACCTTATTACCTTTTAACTTACTTAAATTATATGCCTTTCTTATATCTTTATAATAATTATAAGCATTTAATAAACCATCTTTATCATTTTTTACCTCAGAAACAGGTATTTTTTTTGCGAAGGCATTTTCTATTTTCATGTAATCTTTTAAAAATTTTTCACTTTCAAATTGTATAGCTTTATATATATTGATTAATTTTCCGTTTATATCATTAATAAGAACATTTTTTATTCCATTCTCTTTTAAAATATCATAAACATTTAGAAACACACCAAGCCCACCAGCAAAAGGCTCGCAATAATTTTCTATTTTTTCTGATTGAGATTTTAATAATGTATCAAATTCCGATCTTAAAACTTCTCTCATCCAGCTTTTTCCACCTACATATCTAAAAAGTGGGGCTACTTTTTCCACGGTTATTTCCTCTTCTATTTTATTAATTATTATTTTTACATAAAACCATTTTTTTTCAAAAAAATCTAATTTCTTTTTAATCTATTATTTAGACCCGATACTAATGATATTTTTTATGTTATCATTTATCTATAATTATTTTATATCAGGAATTTTAAATGACTACCACATTAGAAGAAAAATATCTTTCCATACTTAATAATGAGAAAATAACAAAATTAGAATTTATTAAATTCCTTAATAACGAATCAGACCTTTCTCTTCCTATATTTCATGAAGATAAAGGGCATGATGATGACACTCTTTATTCATTTATAGTGAAATCTTTATTTGACGACCGCATTTCCTTGTTATCACAAATTCAAAAGCAAGGTTTTAATGTCAGTAAAATCAAATTTAAAAAATTAGTTTCAGATATAAATTTTTCTGCTTTATATAATTCAAAAGAAGAAAATTCACTAATCATAGAAAATTTAGTTAAACAGCATGAGAATATAGATAATTATAGTTATGCTCGTATTTTTGTGGAAGAGCCTGAATTATCTATTAAAATTAAAAAAGATAAGCCTGAATTAGATTATGTTAAAATTTTTACATCATTTATTGTTGATTATTTAATGAAGCATCTTTATGCATCATGTGATAGTAATAAATATTTAAATGCTAACGATTATATTTTAAGGATGTATAAAGATGGTATTTTTGAGTATTCGCAAATAAAGAATGGATTTTATTGTGCCAGTGAGATAATTAATGCCAATAGTTCTTATTCCCAAAGTAAATTTAATACATTTTTGCAAGAGGAAATAAAACCTTTTGTTGATACTATTCTGGAAAAAAATATTATCTTAGAGCATATTAATCATAATCATTATTACTCCAATCCTAAAAAAAGAATATAAATAAAAGTTTATTTCTACTCTTTATCCTTTACTGTCTTTAAAAATAACGAATAACTTTCATCATAGTATTTGTTATTTTTTAAATACTGATTTGTTTGCTCTAATGTTTTCCCTTCAATAATTAAATCGGTTATTATATAATTCGTCTTTAATTTATTGTATATATTAAAGTCACAATTTTCAGGAGATTCTATCTTAAAGTTAAAACAATTATATTGGTTATTATCTTTTTTATCTAACATGTTTTTTATATCATTTCTTTGTTCTTCAAATTCCTGGGGATCGCTATTATAAACATAACTAAAATACTTATAAGTAGCCTCTATATCATCATGGTAAATTTTATCAAATGATTTTTTTACATATTCCATGTTTGTTTTTTGTTCTTCTTTTAGATTATTATATTTTTTATTTAACAATTCCATTTTTTCAATAATTTCAGATTTTTGATTTTCTGAATCCATATCGGTAGCTGCCACAGCATTAGCACCCAATAATGAAATTATAAAAATCCCTGTATTTGCAATTATTTTTAATTTCATATATACCTCTCAGAATTATTGAATTATTATATCTTTTTATATGAATAAGACAGTTTAATTAGAAAGTCAATTAATTATAATCTTCTCTTTGGTGATTCCTTTATATCACTTTTTTTATAGTTTTCTTCAATTTCTTTTGTTAATAATTCATGCTCTTCTTTTATTTTAATTTCATTTTCCTTTAGCTCTATAATATCTTTTTTTATCTTTTCAAAATTAAAACCATACTGTATATATAGTCCTTTATAATTATTTAAACTTTTTATAATATTTAATTTATCATGTTCTTTTAAGGATGGAAAATACTGAATGTTATTTCTTTCTAATTCTTGGTAAGAATTAATATTGATTATATTAAGTTCTGCAACACTTTTTTCCATAATACTTTGAAATATCGTTTCTTCTCTGATATTTTTACCATTAATTTCTTTATAAAGGCTATTTATTTTATCGAAATTATTTAACCCCTTTTCTTTACTGAAATTTATTGACAACAAAGAATAAAAAAGATTTTCGGTTATTTTTTCATTATTAAATTTATTAGATATATTTTTTATATATTTTATTAAATCGTCTTTAAGGTAATTATTTTTGGAATTATCATCAACATTAAATAAAATACTATTTATTTTTTTTATCGGATATTCATAAAGTGACCATATATCTTCCTTGCCTGGAATGTGAAATTCATAATTTATATCTTTATTAATATTAACTATATCAGATTCTATTAATTTATTATAAAAAGGAATCTCATATAATGGAAAAATATCATCTTTGGTTATTTCTATTTTTTCATTTACCTTAAAAGTTTCTTTCATCCATTTAATACAAGCAATAAATTGATTTAACTGATAATTTTTTGAAAAATAGGGATAATTTTTAATAAATTCCTGTATTAAATGATGCCCAGCAAGGCTTTTATTCTTTATATCATATTTATCATCTTTTATATTTTCTATATCTTCTGATGGATAATTTATTTTCTCATTAATATAATTTTTTTTGTAGTAAAAATTTATATTGAAAGTTTTTATATATTCAAGGTTAGATAATATTTTTTCAAAAAAATCATTAATATTATAATTATTATGAATTTCTAACCACAAATCTTGATTCGACTTAACTAAATCATAGTCTTTTATTTTATCACCAGTAAATAATTTACTATTCCAGAGCATTGAATTAGTATATTTTTCGTTTATTATTTCACAAAATTCACTTTTAAATATTGTGCTTATTTTATCATTAGTTAAATTTAAATCTTTAAAATTTTTATTTAATTTATTTTCAAATTCTTCTTTAAATTTATAATTGTCCCAGATTTTATAACATTTTTTTATCTTAAATATTTTTTCTATTATTTTTTCTGAACTCTCATTACTATACCTCACAATATACATCAAGGAATTATAATCTTGCCAATTCGCTTTTTCTTTCATTATTATTTTCTTATTATAAATATTGTTTATGATTTCATCAAATAATTCATTATATTTACTATAAAATGATAAATTATAGAGATTATCTAGAAATTTACTCTCACCAGCGAGCAAATTGTAGTTAAAATCGGAGTGACTTATTATTTTTTTTATAATACCAGGTGATTTTCTTTTTAATAATGATTCTTTTAAGGCAACGACCAACATCTCTTGTGTGTTGGAACAACTCACGAGATTGTCTAATACAAATGGGATATAATCTTGTTTTTCATTCAAAAGGTATATTAATAAGTTTGAATAATCATTTTTCCCTGGTGCGGAATATGAAATTTTTTCATATAAAATAGATTTTTCATCACGAAGTAATTTTTTTAATTTGTATCTTTTTAGTGGCATAAAAAAAGTTGCAAAAAAACTATTTTCAAATATTTTTTCTATTTCATCAATATTTACCATTATATAATAACTCTCTTTTTATAAGATATTCTAATTATAGCATTTCTCAAAAAACAGAACAATCAAAAATGTTTTTATTCCTGAATAAGATTTTCTTTAAATGACATGTGGCTATTTTCATCAAGACTAAAAATAATAATATCTTTATCAACTTTTATATCTTTTAATTGATTTTTTACCATTGTATTGAATATTACTTTTTTATGTATCTCTTTAAATTCTTTATCCATTTTTTCTTTATCTATTAAATCCATTACATTCCCATTTAAAGAATAGTTCATTGCATAGATATGATCTTTTGCACCTAATATAATATCACTATAGAATTTAGGAATAATATTAGATTTTCTATATATTGGTAACCAGATAAACTTGTAATCGGGCATTTTATCTTTAGCTGTCCATATTTTTTTTGTTTTTTCATCAGAAACATCAAAAAAAACATAGAGAGTTTTGTCTTTAGGAGCTTTTGCTGCACCAGTAATGAAACCATACTCTTTTATATGCTCAAGAATAGTAAAAAACAAAAACTTATTTTCTGACATATGAGATGATAATGTTTCTTTTTCAACAGTTGAATTATTATTTTCAGCGTAAGAATAAAATGAAATCATTAATAATAGCATTGACGAAACAAATCTTTTTTTCACTTTTTTTACCTCAAAATTATTTACACTTTAAAATCTTATATTACTAAAACCCTATCATCAAGAAGATAAACCTATTTATTATAAAATAAGTAGTTTTATTAATGTCCTTTTATTCTTACATCACTATATATAGTTGCAAAAATGCTAAGATAAATTTACACTATTGTAATTTTTTACTTGCATTATGGATACTAAGTGCTCTATTATAGAATAAATAGTAGACAAACAATGAGGTGATTTATGACAACTCTTCCTGAATATAAGCATGTTTTTGGAGATTTAGATGATAAGGATAATCAACTCTATATAGGCATTGATAAAGAAGCCCAGCAAGTTATTATTACATTAAATGGAAAATTAATTTTACAAGATCATTTCTGTCGTTGCAGAGATCGTTTTAAACCTGAATTTAATTTTAAGTTCAATAACTTTCATGAAATGGTTGAAAGTATTTGGGATTATGTGCGAATTGCTCGTAAAGAAAATACATTAACAATAACTAAAGATAAAAATTGGCTTTATAAGCAAGTGGCTTAATGATAAAGCCCCGGTTGGGGCTTTAAATTCTGTTATTCTTCTTTTTCTCAACTACGTTTATCTCAACACTTTCTTTTATACTTTCTTTTTCTGCTATTATTTTATAATAATTGAGTTTTTCTTTATAATGTTCATTATAATTAGTAAGATTTTTGTAGCGGATAGCAAATTCTTCAAAACCTTTAAGTATATCTTTTGCTGATATATTATTAAAAAAAGATATGTATTCTGGCAGATCCTTATTAATTCTTTCATTCTGAAGTTCAATTGAAGGATTAGATGCTGGAAAAAAAGAACCTTTATAAGTATAATAAAGAAATGAGGATATTACATCATCAAATGTGCAATTAAATAAATTCACTATTTTTAATGTATTATCTTTGTCTTTTCTGTTATTGAATAGAATCGTATTTATTAAATCAGTTAATTCTTTTTGATTATTTTTATTCATTAAATACACATCATTTAAAATAAACTTTATTTTTTCTAATTCATTGTCATTTTTTTTATTTAAAGCATCTTCAATGATCTCTTTACAGTCTTTTGCTAATTTTAACCTTGGGTTTTCAATAAAAATACAACTCAAACTATCCATTATGAATACATCATCTACTCTATATGCATTTTCCATATAAGAATTAAAGGGATTCTTATATAAAGAAAATTCTTTAACTTTTAATAAATTCAATTTCTTTAAATGTAAATAAGAAGGCCAGTTATCTTCTTTTAACAGATCCGCATAGTTTTGTATTTTATAAGATCTTAATATAAGTCTTTTTCTTTTCATTTTATTTATATATTGATTAACTAAATTTAATTTATTTTCACCAGATAAATTTTCATTCTCTAAAATGGAAGATAAGTTATTTTCTATAATAAATTGTTTCTCTCTTTCTTCTTTAGGGCTTGAGTAAGCTTTTTTATTAATCATTTTTATAACCTTCTTTTGGTTGAACTTTTAATAATATTTTGACATGTAACAGGCTCTTGTTCTCTTAAATTATTACTAATAATATTTTTATCAAGTAAGCTTATTGCTGGTAAAATTTCACTATGTTCATTTTCACTATGAATTTTCCATAAGACAGAACCTGCATATTCTTTTGATATATTTGTATTCTCTAAAAATTCTACAACCAAATTAATTTCTCTTTTAAATAACGGTGTACATTCAATTAAAATTTTTATTAATTTTTCTTGACTCAATAAACCTTCATATTTTTTACAAAAAATATTATAAGTTTCTGCTATTTTTTCATACAATAAACTGCTATTTTTATGGCACAATTGCTCATTCATACATTTAATATAATCTTCTATTTCATATTCAAAACTTTTAATAAAATTTTCTTTTGAATTGTAATACATATAATAAATGTATTCTTCTGCAAAATTCTGATCCTTGGTTTTCAAAGATTTCAAATAAAATTCAATTGCACCTGTTTGATGGAATTCATCAAAAGGATCATATATATTATCTATTTTATAAATTTTACTAACAAAGTTTATTTTTATTCCTTCATTAATTAAGGAATAAAAGTATTTACTAATTTCTGGCTCAAATATATTATCAAGAATTCCATTCATCTCTAATACAGCATTATGCTTTACGGACATCAATTTCAAAAAAGCTTTTACATTTTCTTTTCCTAAAAAATCAATGTTTTTCATGTCAGATATTTTTTTATTAAAACCATTTAAGTTTATTGAAGAAAAACCTTTAAAGCTATATTCTTCATAAGAATCTGAAAAATCAATGTCAATGTCATCAAACTCATTAGAGTTGTCTTTCAATTCTATTTTTATTGTTTTTATATCTATATTTTCATATTTTTTATCCAGAATGACTTCCATAATTTTTTTCATTTCTTCATTAGTATAATCATTCAAGTCTTCATTTAAATAAAGAATATTTTTTGTGATAATAAAATACAGTTCTGTGGGGATTTCAGTATTGATAAATTCAGGGACATTAGGCATTATATCACCAATAAAGAATTTTTTATCCACCTCCCATCCCGAATAAATATAATCAGGAATTATTTTAGCCAGTAAAGGGTAATTAGCACATCTTATATTATTCTTTTCAAGAAAATCTTGCTTTACTGTTACGTCTAGTTGAAGATTAAATACTTTATCAATATTATTAATGTATTCAGATTTTCCTTTCTTCATAACATATTCAACAATAAAATTGAATAATTTATTATCACTTAAAACATCAATTTCTTTATGCCCCCTTTCAAGAGACAGATTTAGTTTAAAACTTTTAATATTTTCATCTAATGATTTTATATGGTATTTATTATTTTGACTTATCACATAACAAAAATATCCCATTACAAAAATTTCTTTACTTTCACTGATTAAATTAGTCATATTCGACCATTTAAATTTTTCATCCATTACTATAGTATCTACTATACGAGAATTGTTACAAATAAATCCTGCAAGTAATGCATTATAAAAATACTCATTTGTCTTATATTTATCGCCTATATTATTAAAAGTAAATTCAGCAAGTTTGGGGTATGTCATTAAAACCGTAGGTAAAATATTATTACCTGCCAGCTTTAAAAATTGTTGTTTGAATATTTCTGTATCTGAATTTTTATTTATAAATGATAATATTTCTTTAAAAAAAGGATTTAAACCATTAGGATGAATTAGCCCATAAAACTCTTTTTCTGAATATTTATAAGAATCACCATCGTAAGATTCTATAGTCTTCTTTAAGGATTTATTAGAAAAATTAATAATATTCATTTTTCTTTTTTGAAGAGCATTTATATAATTTCTCATATGAATCCTAAGCGTAAATTTTTAACTATATATAGTTTATCATTATTTTTATTAAGGTACAATCTGATTATATTCTCTTTTTTGTAGCAGTTTTTATATTTACAGTAGAGATTGTGTTTTCGGAATTAATTTTTTTATTGATAATTTCTCTTTCCTGATCTACTTTTATTTCATTTATTTTCATAAATAAATCATTATCAGTATCTTTCAAATCTGTATTTTCATCTAATACATAATCTATTCCCTTTACTATTTCATCGCTTGAAAATAGCATTTTATTTTTTAACGATATAATAATATCATTTCTATCCTGATGAAATACTAAAGTATCATTATATAATTTTTTGATTAAATCATTACTTTTTATATAGTTTTTAAATAAAACAATTAATTCAAAGATATTCTTTTCCTCTGTATTTTCATCTACTTTAAAAACATTGAGTGTTTTTGATAATTCTTTACTTACATTTATGTAAAACAAATCATTGTCTTTTTTTATTTCATCTAATAGACTTATTAGTGACCTATTACCTTCTGGATGCTCTAGAATTTTATTAATATTGTAAAATAAAGTCTGCTTCTCTTTTTTCTCAATTTCCTTTATATTACTCATTGCAAATAGCAATCCCATATTAATCAAATGCCTTCCATGTGAAATTTTTTCAATATATTCTGGTGATTTATATAACATTTTAATTTTTAATCCCTTGTGAATTAATTGATTTATAAAACTCAAAGTGGATATATCTCTAAATACATTTTTATTATTATCCAGGTAGTATGCATTACCTTTGCTTATTTTCTTTAAAAGAGCATATATTTTATCCATACCATATGAATCTGTTAATTTTTGTACATAACCTTCTTCATTTATTATATTTCTGAGTATGTTATTATATTTCCAGTCATTATAAATATAGTTATATTTATAATTATTTTGATCTGTAGTGGTGTATTTATAAACCCTATTTTTCCAGTCTTTCAAATCTTTCTCAATAAAACAAATTTCTAACTCAGGATAAGTTAATAATGTTTCTGTTATTTTTTTATATTGAATGTCATCGGAATGTTGTACATATATTGTTTTGATATCACCTCTGTAATTATATAATGAAAAATCGAGGTTTTTAGAACATGTAAATAAATTAAAAATATCATCAGTATATGTATTTTGCTCATCAAAAGTTGGATTAAAATGGAAAGGTAAAAGTTCATTTACTTTTTTATAAATCCCAGGATATATTGTGTCTAATTCACCGATGTTATTAAAAGTTTCTTTTAATGAATCGTATATTTTAATATCTTCCCCTAAATTAATCGTATATATTTCTTTTAAGGTAGACCAGCCTGATAAACCATTAATTTTGGAAAAGTGGCTTATTATATTTTGGATTAACACATTATCTATTTTCTTATCAAAATATATTTCTAATTTATCATTTTTAATAAGCGATAACTTTATGTTGTTGTTTTTTAATTCATTATTGATTTCTGTTATTTCAGTTGAACTGTTTTTATTCAAAATATAATACATATAACTATAAATAAAAATGTTTTCAAAAGTCTTATTGGTATGAATTAAACTTGCAAACTCCTCCCAGCTAAAGGAATCATGGTTTATTATTTTTTTTATAACATTTTCATCTTCTTGATAAAAAGATATACATAAACTTTTTGTTAGATTTTCTATATTTATTAATTGGGATGGCAGAATATCTATTACATTGGTGAATATATTATATGGTAAGAATAAACTATATGTTAGAAACGGTAAATTGTTTAAATTAAGCGGTAAGCAATTTATCCATTCGATAGAATTTTTAAATGGACTTTCTTTTATTAATTTACTATTAACTGCATGACTATTATCATAGATAAAAGATCGGGTGGTATGTATATTTTTTCTAATACTTTTTAACAACAATCCTTTTTTTCTGCCAAAAACATTCACCAAAAAAGAATCATTATTTATAAGTTTATTAAAAGTTTCTTTATTCATCCTAATACCTCTTTTTAATAATAGAAGCATTATACATTTTTATTTAAAGACTATCAATTAAATATAAAGAGCTTTCAGGCAACTCGCCTTTCTAAAGGTATAACATTATCATTAGATTTAAATGTTTCTATGACTTTCTTCAAATCTGTGTTTTTAGATAAACTTAATATATATAAATCACTATCCGTAAACATATATCCGAATGATATTAACTTCTTCAATACTATTATATTCATCTGCATTATAGCTTCATATGCTACGCTCAGACCATTACAAGTTTTCGCATTTATGTCTGCCCCTAAAGAAATTAATTTATCTATTAACTCTAAGTTCCCTTTTTTTACAGCCATATGAAGTAATGTTATATCATAGTAATCACTTTTATTTATATATCTATAGAACCCTTCTTTATTCAGTATGAAATATAGTTCATCTATATAATCATAACTTAATAACAATAAAGGTAAAAAATAACTATCAACGTAATAAAAATCCTTAAAGTCAGTAGTATAAACAAAATTTTTAATGAATTTCTTCTTTCTTTTTATTATTTTTTCTTTTATATCCATCATATAACCGCCAAAAGAATTAACTCTTAATTATATTTTAATGCTTTTCTGATATTTAAATAGATTATTGTGAGAACTAAAGCACAAAATGAATAAATAAAAAAGCACCCTTACCAGAGTGCTAATGATCATTATTCTTCATCTTCATCTTCATAATTATCCTCATTTTCATCTTCGGATTCAATTATGGATAATATTTCATTTACATTAATTTGTGACATCTCTTTTATATAATTAAAAGTCAAACTACTTAAATCATTATGGTTTGTAATTCCTGTATATATATAATGAGCAAATGTAGTAATTCTTGATAAGAAATCATTAAAATCATGCATAGGATTCATATATTTTAAACCAAGTTCTTTATCTTCCTTGTCATCTATTAAACCATAGAGACTCATAGATTTATCTACATTAATACCAGCTCTTATCTGAGATATTTTAAATAATTCATTATTATTATTCTTCATTTTCCTGTATTCAGGATTATTAAATACAAACATTAGATTATCAAGTAAACCTTCATAGCTTTGATTACTATCATCACTTACATCAAAAATTTTTGTTCTCATTTTTACATGCCCTTATTTAATTATCAAAATAGTATATATGTATTTTCCTGAAAAACTCAATATTATTTATAAAAATAGAATAATGTAATTCTTATTCAAATTCGCTGTAAAACTTTGACATTCAGGGATGGGAGCATGTTAACATGATTTCTATTAGTTTGCTTTCACAATTCATATCCTGCTATAATATAATAACAAATCAATTTTTATTAAAAAGGTTTCTAAATGACAGAATTAGAATTACATAAAAAACTTTTTTCTATAGTTAGCAAAAAAAGTTCACGAGCTAACATTAATGAAGAGATAAAAGAACTATCTACTCATCCAGATTTTAATATTAATGTTAAAATCAATAATAAATTTATTGTTTCTCATAACAATGAGAATCAGCTTTTTTACTATAATAAACCAACCCCTGTTATTATTGCAGCATCAAGAAACTTAGATACCTTAAAAATCCTGTTAGAAGATTATGAACCATCTTTAACTCTTTTAGATGATGAAAAACATAATGTATTTCATGCCAGTCTTGACAATAAGGATGAAACTACATTTGAATACGTTTTTAATTATCTTAAAAAAAATTTACCAAATGAGTATTTTTCCAAGTTATTAAACCAAAAAACAAATTACACAAGATCCTATTCTATTCGAAAAGACAGTGATACACCATTAACATTAGCTATAAGAAATAAAAATTTTAAAGCCGTTGAGCTTATTCTGAATGAAGATGTTATTTTAAATAACACACCTTACATTGTTTTCGACCTTATTCAGAATAATAATATTGAAATGGCTAAATATCTTTTTATAGACCAGGGTATTGATATAAAACCTTTTTATCATATATTAACCGGAAAATCCTATCAAAGCCCCCTGGAATATCTTGCAAAACAAGATAAAGACATTATTAAATCTTTTTTACCTGTTTTAACTCATGGTATCGATACTAATAATAGCGATGGCTATAATTTTAATATGGCAGAGCATATTATTAATATACTAACATCCAGTAATGCTACAGCTCAAAAAGAAATTTTAAGTTATCTTATTAAGAATAATAAATTAGATATTGATAAAATTAATAATGAAACTTTATTTATAAACAATACCGTTGTACCTTATCATATTTTTCAAAATTTGGGTAATCAGAAAGAGCCAGAAAAAGTTTTTAAAAGATTGAATAAAATGGGCATTCATTTTAATTTATCCACTAATCCCGATTATCAATTAATTTACATCAAAGCTTTTAATCATCATAATCCTTATTCTAAAAAGAATTACAAACAACTAATCAATACTTTTTCATATTTTCATGATACTTTAAAAGTTCCTTTTCACAATCATGAACCTATGAGTTTAGTTATTCAAAATAAGTATAACACTACTAATACAAGCCGACTATTACAAAGCCTTGTCAATCATTTACCTGAATCATATGAATTAATAAATTATGTTTTTAATAAAGGGTATGATCCTACATTTTATGATAATGCTCAAACCACGGATAATTCTTCCCTGATTGACTTTTTTTATAAAATTGAAGAATTCAGAGAAACATCTCTTAGTAAAAAAATATATAATGAATTTGAAATGGAAAGATTAGATTCCTTAAAATTAAAAGCTATTGAGAATTCATTCAATATACAAACTAAAGTTTCTAAATGTTTATTTGATTTTGATTTTGACTTTTTTAATAAATACGTAAAAAATAAAATTGACAGGGTTGAATTTATTTCTTTTCTTTTTTATGAATTATCTTCTTTTCCAACATCTTATCAAAAAAGTAATACTCCTTTATATTTAAATGAAATTTTTGAACGTTTGTTTACATTAAATATAACAAAGGAAGAACTGGAAAATGGGTTTGACAGGTTGAAAGAAAAAGAGTCTTCATACCAGGAAGAAGCATCGCGCATATATACAATAAAGCCTTTAGATATTAATTCAGAAAACTATATTGCAACATCTATACTTATCGAAAAATTAATTCTTAAAAATGCAATGAGAGACAATAACAATAACGAATCATATAATATGAGAAAAATAAAAAGGCTTTAATAAATCACAAGGGCACTACGAAGTGCCCTTGTTTATATATTTTTATCTTTTTTAGTAATCAAGATTTTCTACATAATTAATCATATTGACTCTATAATCAGGGCTTTTACGCATAAAATGTAAAAGAGATGTGTTTACTTCATTTAATTCTGTAACAACATCAACAGGAACATATCCTGCCTTCATCAAAGAATCTTCTCTTTTCTTTTTTAATGTATATTCTTTTACTACCAATTCTTTAATTTTTTCTAAATCTTCATCTGTAAGAGAGACAAGAGAAAGAAAATCTTTATTTACTTCTGCAATTTTTTTATCAAATTTAAACACATTAAGTTCCATATTATTCACCTTATTTTAATAAATTAAATTTTAAACCATCAACTTATAAAACATATCAACAAAATAACATATAGACAAGCTACTATCAAAAAAACTTTTAATAAGTGAATATATATAGTACACTATTAATTATTTTTATTTAACTTGATGGATATTACTTATGATTGAAACATTATACCGAGGTCAAAATATTCCAGATATTCCAAATTTTCTGGAGAGTATTAAAAAAAGTAATGATTTTTTATTTGATTATATAGATATTTTACCTGTTGTAGCAAAATATGAATTTGAAACATTTAAGATATCATTTGATCATTTTTTACCATATCTTGCTTACGATCATGATAACTTGTTTGATCAATATAGCTTTGAGGTATTTAAAACTCTTTTGCTAAATGGGGATAAAAGAGGGTTTTTCTATTTTTATAAACATGTTTTCAAATTAAATTATTTAGAAGATGAGTTGATAATTTCTAATATTAATGCAGAGGAACTTATCAGAACCATAGATTTAAATGATGTGTATATCAATATATTTAATAAATATTTAACACAAGATACAGAGCAGCTTATCCATATATTTAAATTAATAAAAGAAAATTTAAATATACCCTTTAGTCATTCTTATTATCATATAAAAGATCAACATATTAATTTTTTAATGATATGTTTAAATAAAATAAAAAGCGGCAGGCTTAATCTTATTCCTTTGCTTTATTATTATGATCAAGGTGCAGAGCCTACATTTTTTAAATTTTATTATAATGACAGACGTAATAATAAATATATTCTTGATGATATAAAGAAAAAGTTCACTAGCTTGTTCTTAAATTTTTCACACATTATAATGAAAGATAAATCTCAAGGTCTTCGTGCTTTATCTGAGTATAAAGAATGGGAGCAAATCAGTAATAAATTTTTTAAACATATACCAAAAGAACTACTTTTATCTGATGTAGACAATATCATTTTTTCTTTAAATGAATTCTTTAGCAAAAAATATAATACAATGATATTTAATGGGCATGATTTTAAAGTTATTGCTCAAAAATTAATTATACATTTTACTACAGCATCTAGTGGAAATGACAATCATATAACAGATGTTTTAGAAAGGTTAATTAAAATTTTTAATGCAGAACCTCGCTTGATTGTAGATTCTATTGAAGAAGCATATAACTCTATATATTTCAAATCTTATCTTGAAAAAGACAATATTAATAAATATAATAAGCATATAATTGATCTGTTATTTATTAAGCATGAAAAGCTAATGTTGAATCAGCTAAAAGACTCTCAACAAAATGATTTAACTGAAAAAAGAAAAAGATTATAAAAAACAAAAGAAGGCTCGCGCCTTCTTTTTTATAATTAAACTATTTCTTAATCTATAGCACGACCTTCCGCAATAGAAGAAAAACCTTTTATTACTCTATATAAGCTCCAGACAAACCATATTACTAATATGATAAAACCTACCCCTATAATAGTTAATGCCCCACCTATACACAACCATACTAAACTATACCAAAACAACCTAATCTGTGAACGATAGTGACTTAGTGCTACAGGATCGGTGGTCTCACCTTTTTTAACATAAGCTAACACCACACCTACGATAGCGGTTAACCATCCAGTAAAATAACCAATACAATATAATATATAAATCAGTTTTACTGAATCATAACTTTTGGTTGTTCTTATATCTTCAATTATTACATTTCTATCTTGCATACATCCTCCATTATTTTGTCAGAATAAATACATTTAAAAGGCAGTGAGAGATAAAGTCAAATTTTTCATTATAATTACATAAAAAATACTTTATTTTTCTAAACTTTTAATAACATATTATCTGAATTACTCCAGATAGGATAAATGTTAGATTCTCTTTCTTATTAGTTTTTCGTTATTATTAAAATCGCATTTCATAGATTGATTTAAAAGTCGCTTCTCTATTAATATTTTTAAATCAGGGTTAACTTTTAAACTATTTATATTTCCAGTCTCTGTAAAGAAAAAACTATCATCATTTAAAAGTTCTTTTACTGATGATTCATTTATGTAGCTAAATATATTTTTATTTTTATAAAATATATTTAATAAATAGTTTTTATTGATAGCATCCATTTTCTGCAACACTATATTGTTTAGTGTAGGTTTTATATGTCTAAAAATTTCATCAATTAAAGTAGAACCATTTCTTTTATCCTCAGATATACTATCCATTACCAAAGAAACATTTTTTAAATAACTATTCTGAGAAGAATCTTCTATGTGATATTCATGACTACTATATATTGCTCTTAATAATGGCACTAATAATTTAGATGATGGTTTTGCAGACTTCATAGTATAGACTTCATCAATTTTATTTATATTATTAATTAATGATGTAAAGTCCCCATGCTCATTATTTTTATCAGCATTATTAATAATTTTTTGCCATGCATCTTTGCCAATTAAATCTTCTATTTTTTTTATTACTGCATATTTGTTATCATCTTTTGCAGTACTTATAATTAATTCAGCAAGAAGAAAATTAGGTATATTCAATGAATTGTTTTTTAATAAAATTTCTTTTTTATTTACTAAATCAAGAATATCAACATTCAATTTCATTTGAAATATTGAATATAAATAATAAGCTGAAAACAAATCTCTGAGACCTTCTTTATAATGAAGATCAATATTATTATTTAACAGTAATTTATTAAAATCAGATTTGTTATTTGTTAAGAATAATTCATTATGCCTTTCTAATAAGCTCATTGTAAAAAAAACTCTTTTTTATATTATTATTATTTAATTGTATCATAAAAAAAGCGAGATGCCATCTCGCTTTTTCTTTCTCTATTTTATTTTTTATTATATATATCTTTATAATAACCTGGAACCCCACCTACTACATCAGTTAAAGAGTAAGTTATAAAGACAGGAACTTTATCCACCCTTTCTATGTAAGTTTTACCTTTTTTAAGGTTATTTTTTAAAGTCTCTTCATCTTTGTTTGATACAAACTCTGCTAATTTAGTCCATTGCTGAACCCTTATACAACCCAATGATAAAGCTCTGTTTGTTTGGTTGAATAAATAGCGCTGATTGGTGTCATGTAAATAAATATTATCTGCACTATCAGTTTCAAATTTCAAAATCCCTAATGAGTTATTAGTTCCAGGAGGTTGTTGAACTCTATATCTGCCACTTAAAATATCGCTCGCTGAAACTGAACTTAACGGGTATTTTCTTCCCTGGGAATCAACTGCTTGTAATTGATGGCTTCTTATATATCCACTACCTGATTGAAGGTTAGGTAACACGCTTCTTTTTATTACACTCATTGGCGGTGTCCAATTAGGGTTATATTTCAACCCTGTTAAATTCATTCGATAGATTGGAGTTTGATGAATGGATTTGCCTACAATTACTTTTGACTCAAGCTCTACATTACCAGTCGATACATCAATTGCATGAAGTGTATAAGAAGGTACATTCACTATAATCATTTTAGAATATCCTTCATCACTGGCCTGTGTCATTAAACTAAGAACTTGTTCTTTCCATGATAAAAGATCTTGTTTTGATACTTTACCTGTTCCTTGATACTGGAGACCTAAATTAGAATAAAGTTGCGGACCGGCCACACCATCAATAGTTAAATTTAAATCTTTTTGAGCAAGTTTTACAGCAGCTACAATATCTTCATCATAAACTTCGGGTAATGCCTGACCTGCTAAATCAAGATAACCTTTATCTACTAACTTTTGAGATAAAATATCTACTCCATAACCACCATAACCTAACCTCATAAGAGGAAGAGGTTTACTTACACTAGATACATTTGAAGAAGTGCTATTTATAGCATCATCCAAAGATTTTAAATAAGAACCTTTGTAATTATTTAATGGCACACCACCCATTGCCTTATCATAGTCAACAAAACCATCTGAAGATGGGGCTTTTCTTGGTGAAACTATAACTTCTCCACCAGATGCTTCTATATTATCGATTTCTGATTGAGACAAAGAACTACTTTCATTACTTTGATCCCCATCACCTCCATCAACAGGAGTAGCGGCATCATCATAAGTTAATTCAACTCTATTAGTAGGTCTACTTTTATTTGAATTTAAAAACTTCCCATCATTTGATGAAGATGAATTAACACTATTTGCTGATTTATCAAATATAATTTCACCACCATCTTCTGTAACTGTAATTTCACTACTTCCTGATATATCTAAATCTGCATATGAATAAAAAGAACTTCCTCCGAACAAAGCTATAGAGCAAAGTACCCCCAATTTAGTTTTTTTCATGCATCCCCCATTGTTATTTTTATTTAATCTTCCAAACATTTATATTCTATTTTTATAATTAAGTATATACACTCTTTTTTTTAAATGTAAAAATAAAAAGAGCACCAGATGGTGCTCTTCATATTTATTTCTTATTTTATTTGCTGGTAATATTTAAGATGTTTAGAAGATTTACAAATATATTATACACATCCAGATAAATAGATAGTGTAGCTCTTACATAATTCCTTTCACCACCATTTATGATTTTTTGAGTATCATAAACAAGGTATGCTGAAAAGATTCCCATTGCTATTACAGATATCACTAAAGACAAGAGAGTAATTTTTAAAAATATATTAGCAACTACTGCTACCAGGAGCATAATTAAACCAACAAATAAAAATTTTCCCATAAAACTTAAATCTTTTTTAATTACTGTTGCAAGGAAAGACATTGAAACGAATATTGCAGCCGTCCCACCAAAAGCTAACATTATAAGTTCAGCACCACCTTCTTTCATTAAAGTGAATGTTAGAATATCAGTCAACATCCAACCCATAAACAACGTAAAGGCCAATAAAGTAAACACTCCAATCATGCTATTAGCATTTTTTTGAATGACATATATAAAACCAAAAGCTGCTGCAAAAAATACCAAGAATGATATTATGCCGCCACCTAATAGACTAAATAGACCTACACCTGTTGAGACTCCAAACCATGCACCTAAAACAGTAGGAACTAACGATAAACCCAACAAGCCATAAGTATTACGAAGAACTTTATTTTTGGATTCAAAGTTCTCTGCTATTCCACTTGTGTTATATTTATTACTTAACATAGTTTTTTCCTCTCATA
>Ga0308160_10000529_pt1 | contig 71342 bp, 53 predicted proteins | sample PhyFR1_FD_201036 | JGI IMG/M metagenome (GOLD analysis project Ga0308160, IMG submission 201036) | Phyllosphere microbial communities from UC Gill Tract Community Farm, Albany, California, United States - DLSLF.R1 | ecosystem: Host-associated > Plants > Phyllosphere > Unclassified | place: USA... | reverse complement strand
TTCGGGGTTCGGGGTTCGGGGTTCGGGGTTCGGGGTTCGGGGTTCGGGGTTCGGGGTTCGGGGTTCGGGGTTCGGGGTTCGGGGGGCGTAGGGTGGGCACTTGTGCCCACGCGGTCGAACTTCCGATGGCACCACATATCATTAACCGATGATCCGGCGTGGGCACGAGTGCCCACCCTACCTGGCTATCGTGCAGCAGCCGGCACGATACGCGTTAACCGCAGCTGTTCGTATCCCACTTCCAGTCGTTGCTGGACGGGTCGAACACGCGCGGCGCCTGCCAGCGTTCCTGGCGGCCATCCGGGAAGGTGCGCACGCAGCTGCCGTTCACGCACTTGTTCTGGCAGGTCAGCTGGCGCACGGCGGAGGTGCGCACCGCCTGCGCCGGGCGGGCTTCAGCACGACGCTCGCGAGCCAGTACGCTGGCGGCATACACCTTGTCGAAGGATTTCGGCTGCGCCTGTTCGCCCGGGTTGACGAACACGTTCTTCAGTTTGCAGCTGGCCGGCTCGGCCGCATCCTTGCGGCAGCTCGCCATGGCGGCGGCAATGGCGGCATCCTTGCCAGGTCCGGGATTGAGCGACATGTCGGTGCTCGACACGACAGCGGCCAGCGCCCAGGCGCCGCGCCGCGCCAATACCTTGCAGGCCTGCTTCGGCGACGCTCCCTGCTGCGCTTCACAGCCCGCGATTGCAGCCTTTTTCGCACTCTCCTCCGAGCCGTGTTCGCTGGCGAAATAACTCGCGGCCAGGACGCCCTTCGCATCCTGTGCATAGGCCCAGGCCGCCCACGGTCCGCCCGGTTCCCAGTACAACGCACTGAATTTGCAGCCCTTGTACGCCTTGCGGCAGCCGGCCATGGCGGCGTCGCGCGCCGCCTCGGGCGTGTTTTCCATCTGGCTGAACATGCCGCCTTTGCCTTTCGCCAGCGCGACCGCACCGGCGTCCGCGCTCCACACGCTCAGCTGGCAATTGTTCGCTTCCAGCGCGCACTGCTTCAGCGCCCTGTCCTTGGCTTCGTCGAGATTCGCGTAGCCGGTAACGGTATAGGTATAGTTGCCGTCGCCAACGGCCACCGCGACGGCGGCATCGGACGGGAGACTGGCCAGGCCGAGCACGGCGGCGCACAGGGTGGAACTCAGGAAGCGGATCGTTTTCATGCTTGTTTTCCTTGGCAGGTTCGATGGGTCATGCGTGAAGCACAGGACTATCTTTCCACCGGGCAATCAATCCCGCAATCCCGTTTGCGACCGATGCGGCGAATCCGGGAATGAACGCCGGATTGCGCGGTATTCACATCTGGCGAAACGCCGCCTGCCCCTGGTAGCCGGTCGACACGGCGATCACCTCGGTCCGCCCTTTCAGGTAGACCTGCATCTGTCCTTCCCGCCGGTGCACCGCCTCGATGCGGCGCCGGTTGACGATGGCGCCGCGGCTGACCTGCACGAATTCCTGCGGGTCGAGCTGAGCCATCAGTTCCTTGATCGGCATGCGGATCAGGGCTTCCAGTTGCGGCGTCACCACCCGCGTGTACTTGGCGTCGGACTGGAAGAACACGACTTCGTCGACCGTGATCACGCGCAGCACCGTGCCGACCGAGGCCTGGATCCAGGACAGGTAGCACGGCGCGGATTCGGGGCTTGGTGCGGGCGCCGGCACCTGGGCCGGCGCGCGTTCCTGCAAGCGCCCGATCGCCGCCAGCAGGCGCCCGCGGTCGAGCGGCTTGAGCAGGTAGTCGACGGCGCCGACCTCGAAGGCGTCGAGCGCGTGCTGGCCGTAGGCGGTGAGGAAGACCAGCGCGGTATGCGCCGGCTTCACGCGCGCCACCTCCAGGCCGCTCGCCTTTGGCATCGAGATATCGAGGAAGGCGACATCCGGCGCATGCTGGCGCAGGGCGGCCAGCGCCGCGGCACCGTCGCCGGCTTCGGCAACGATCTCCAGTTCGGGCCAGAGGTCGCGCAGGGCCGTGCGCAGTTCGTTCAACAGCAGCGGTTCGTCTTCGGCAATCAGTGCGGTGGGCATGCGGGGGTCTCTTCGATCAGGGGAATCACGATGGTGGCGGCAAAGCCGCCGCTTTCCGGCGCGCCGACTTCGAGCCAGGCGCGGTTGCCGTACAAGGCTTCCAGGCGGCGCCGGATGTTCGACAGGCCGACGCCGCTGCCGCCGACGCTCGACAGCCCGGCGCCATTGTCCGCCACGCCCAGGCGCAACTGGCCGTCTACTGCCGCCGCCGTCAGCGTGATCTGGCCATGCGCGGCGTCCGGCAAGCCGTGCTTGATGGCGTTCTCGACCAGCGAGATCAGCATCGCCGGCGGCGCCGGGTGCTCCAGCAGCCCGTCGGGCACGGTGAAGGTATAGGCCAGGCGTTCGCCCATGCGGATCTTCATCAGCGCCAGGTAGTGGCTGGCCAGGTCCAGCTCGCGCCGCACGGTCGATGTCTCGGCGCGCAGTTCGTCCATCGCGCAGCGCAGGTAGCCGATCAGGTGGTCGAGCATCTGCTCGCCGCCGGCGGCGTCCAGGCGGTACAGCTGGCGCAGGTTGGCCAGGGTGTTGAACAGGAAGTGCGGCTCGATCTGGGCCTGCAGGATGCGCAGCTGGGCCTCGACGGCGCGCTGGCGCAGGGTGTCGCGCTGGCGCTCGGCCGCCAGCGCGGCCAGTTGCGCACGCAGCGGTGCCAGCAGGTGGGCGTCGATGTGCTGCATCTGGGCCAGGGCATCGACCGGCGTGACGAACAGCACGCTGCGGTACACGCCGCCGCGCAAGGCGCAGCGGACCACGATGTCCTGCGTGCCGTCCGGTCCGGCGCGCAGGCTCACCGTCATCTTGTTCGGGCAGTCGCGCCAGACCAGCTCGTGCACCACCTGGCCGCCGCTGTCGCGCGTGGTGATGCTCGGGTGGCTGCCGCACAGGGGGCGGCCCAGGCCCGGCAGGCTGCGGTCGGCCAGGCGCTCGAGGTGGCGCAGCAGCAGGTCGTGCGCGTCGATACCGTCGGCCGGCAGCACCAGGCGCCGTTCGAACAGGCTGCCGTCGAGCGCCGCCGCCAGCGCCTGGGGCGCCATGCCCAGGTGGTGCAGGCGCCAGGCCGCGACCAGCAGCGCGACCGCCGGCAGCGCCAGCGCAGTAACCACCAGCACCGTGATGCCGGTGTCCGAGACCACGAAGGCGCGCATCCGCTCCTGCATGTCGGTGTCATCCTCGAGGTGCATGGAAAAGTAAGTGATGGCCCAGAAGCAGGGCACGAACAGCAGCAGGTACACGGTCTGCACCAGGGCTTGCAGCTGCAGCGCCAGCCCATAGCGGCGCGCCACCCTGCCCTGCCGGCCGTGGCCCGCGAGCGCGCTGGCGAACCAGAGGAAGGCCGCCTGGGCGACGGCCAGCATCAGCACGCCGGCCGCCGTCGTGGCTGGCGGCAGGTGGCGGGAGAACAGGCCCAGGCTGGTGAGCAGGGTCGCGCCCAGGGCGAGGATGGTCAGGCAGGTCAGGGTGGCCACGCCGCGCAGGCTGGCCTCGGTGAATCGTATGGCGGTCATCATGTCTCCGGTCGAAACGGTGGAGACCGAATCTTGTCAACGTGCAAGATTATGCACCAGCCCTCGTGCGACGGGGATGGGGTTTTGGGGGATGGATGATGCTATCGGCCGATTGGCCCGGGACGCTGACCGTACGGTGGGGTGTTTGAGTCCGGGGGACTCAAACACGAAGTGCCCACGCGGTTACGTGCGTGTCCTTTGGCTGGCGGCGGAGAATGGTCGCCCCGCGGCGTCAACGATGGATGCGAACGCCAACCGGGCGCCGGAGAGACGTTGGCGGTATGCTGCGGCGATGCCATCATCGAGCATCAACGATGATCATCGTTCCGCGTGGGCACGGAGTGCCCACCGTACGGGAGCCGCCAACGATATAAAAAAGCCGCGGGTGAGCGCGGCTTTCGGTCTAGTCGATGCGCACGACCATCAGGCCGGCGCGCAGGCCTACCCGCACGTCGGGATTCGGGAACACCACCAGCTCCTCGTCGTGGAACACGGTGTACACCGTCTCGCCGTCGGTGGCGATGACGTCGCCGCGCTTCAGGGAAGCGAAGTTCGGCGTCTCCTTGCTGAAGCCCATGCTGAAGCCATCCGACAGCTTGACCACTTCCTGCGCCACCTTGAACACGTGCGGCGCGGCCTTGGCGGCCGGTGCAGGCACGCCGCGCAGCATGGCGTCCAGCGCGCTTGACGCATCGGCAAACTGGGCCATGTCGTTCTGCCCCAGGGTGCCGACCCGCCCCAGCTCCACCGTGCTGCCGGCGGCGCCGTGGTGTTCGCTCGAATAGTAGCTGTAGGTACCAGCCGACTTCGGATTCATGATGATGGCCTGGATACCCGCCTCGCCGAGCCAGGTATTCAGCGCGGCCTTGCGCTCCTCCGCGATCAAATCCGGCACGATCGCGAACATCGGATAGTGCGAGGCGCGGATCGCGGTGTGCAGGTCCAGGTGCCAGCGCACCGGTCCGGCGCCCGCGAAGAAGGCGTCGGTGGCGGCAATGATCTGGTCTGCCCGCGCGCTCTCGAAAGTGCCGGCCAGCGCACCGCGGTCCGCCTTGAACATGCGGTTCAAGTCGGCATCGATGAAACGCTTGCCGGCGGCGATGGCGTCGATGTTGCCGACGCAGAGCATCAGGTCCACCGCCAGCGCCGCCGGCGTGCGCGACAAGGCTTCGATCACGTACGCGACCATTTCGATCGGCCCGGTCTCGTCGCCATGCACGCCGACCGACAGCAAGACCGCCTCGCGGTCCTTGCCCGATGAAGCGCCCTGCACCGTCAGGATGCCCTTGGCAGGCGTCCCGACAGTAAACCCCGCGTCCGCGAAGCGCTGCGCGACCGTGCCGAAATCGGCCTCGGCCAGCGCGCGCACCGCGTCCGGCAAACCTGCCTGGTCGGGTGCGCTCATCGCTTATGCCGCCAGGCGCTCAGGGTTCGAGCTTTCCGACAGCGCCCACACGTCCAGCATCGCTTCCTCGAGGTCGGTGACCTGCGCATAGCCTTTCAGGCCACGCTCGGTCGCCACCGCATCGATGGCAGCCTGCGCATCGCCGCTGCCGGCACGCTCGATCACCTGCAGCAGCAGGCGCTGCTGGGTGCGGCGCAGTGCCTGCATCGCGTAGTTGCGCAGCTGTTCCTGCGACTTGCTGGTGGCCGGCAGCTTCAGGCCGCGCTCGAGCGTGTCGATGCCGGCGCGCTCGCGCAGCGCCATGCCGACTTGCAGGAACTGGGCCAGCGACATGCCGCTCGGGCGCTGCACCGACACCGCCGCGAACAGGAAGGTGGCCAGCGACTCGATGGTCTCGACCGACTTCCAGGCAGCGACGAAGTTCTTGCTCAGGCCAGCGTGGCCATCGGCTTCCGACTTCGCATGGTGCAGCTGGCGCAGCTGGTCGCCGTTGGCGAACAGGGCCGACAGTTCGCTCATGCCGTCGGCGCCCTGCGGCAGCGACAGCACGCCTTCCATCACGGCGCGCAGCAGGGCGCGGGTGCGGGCGTCGACCGCGATCGACACGTCACGCGGCACGTTCAGCGCGTCGGCATCCAGGGCGTCGAAGACCGGCGCCAGTTGCAGCGCCGACCAGCCACGGCCCCAGGCTTTCACGACTTCGGCGTCGTCGATGCGGTGCTCGGCGGCCAGGTCGCGGATCATCAGCGGACCGCAGCGGTTGACCGCCTCGTTCGCCAGCACGGTGGCCAGGATGGTGTTGGCCAGCGGGTGATCCAGCGGATCGCGGGTGGCAACCAGCTGGGCCGGGAAGTAAGGACGCAGCACGCTGTCGGCCCATGGTTCGTCGATCAAAGGCAGGGTCGCCAGGATGCGCTTGAAGCGGTTCTTCACGTTCGCCACCACCACCGCCAGTTCCGGCGCCGTCAGGCCTTCGCCTTGCGCCTTGCGGCGCTGCAGTTCGGCGTCGGTCGGCAGCTGTTCCAGCTCGCGCGACACCGCGCCTTCGCTTTCCAGGCTGGTGATCAGGGCGGCGTAGGCGTCGACCACGGAGGCGCTGGTCTGGGCCTGCACTTCGCGCGTCAAGAGGTGGGTCTGCTGCGAGTTGTCGCGCAGGACCAGCTTCTCGACGTCGCCGGTCATCTCGTTCAGGATGCGGTTACGGTCGGCTTCAGGCAGCTTGCCGAGGTTGACTTCGGTGTCCAGCCAGATCTTGATGTTCACTTCATGGTCCGAGCAATCCACGCCGGCCGAGTTGTCGATCGCATCGGTGAAGATGCGGCCGCCGTTCAGGGCGAACTCGATACGGCCGGCCTGGGTCGCGCCCAGGTTGCCGCCTTCCGAGACCACCTTGCAGCGCAGTTCCTTGCCGTCGACGCGGATCTTGTCGTTGGCGCGGTCCTTCACTTGCGCGTGGGTCTCGGTCGAGGCCTTGATGTAGGTGCCGATGCCGCCGTTGTAGAACAGGTCGACCGGGGCCAGCACGATGCGGTGCATCAGCTCTTCCGGCGCCAGCGAGGTCTCCTTGATGTCGAGGGCGGCGCGCACTTCAGGCGTCAGCTCGATCGAACGGGCGTTACGCGGGAACACGCCGCCGCCCTGCGAGATCAGGCTCTTGTCGTAGTCTTCCCACGACGAGCGCGGCAGCGCGAACATGCGCTGGCGTTCCTTGAACGAGACTTCGACGTCCGGGGTCGGATCCAGGAAGATGTGGCGATGGTCGAACGCGGCCAGCACTTTCAGCTGGCGCGACAGCAGCACGCCGTTGCCGAACACGTCGCCCGACATGTCGCCCACGCCGACCATGGTGATCGGGGTCGTGCTCATGTCGTGGCCCAGCTCGTAGAAGTGGCGCTTCACGGCTTCGAAGGCGCCCTTGGCGGTGATGCCCATCTTCTTGTGGTCGTAACCGTTCGAGCCGCCCGAGGCAAAGGCATCGCCCAGCCAGAAGCCGCGCTGCACGGCGATGCCGTTGGCGATGTCGGAGAAGGTTGCGGTGCCCTTGTCGGCAGCCACCACCAGGTAAGGATCGTCCTGGTCGTAGCGCACGGTGTCTTGCGGCGGCACGATGGCGCCGCGCTCGCGGTTGTCGGTCACTTCCAGCAGGCTGGAGATGAACAGGCGGTACACTGCTTCGCCTTCGGCCGCCACCACTTCACGCGCGGCGTCCTTCGGCATCTGCTTGCACACAAAACCGCCCTTCGAGCCGGCCGGCACGATGACGGCGTTCTTGACCATCTGCGCCTTCACCAGGCCCAGCACTTCGGTGCGGTAGTCTTCCATACGGTCCGACCAGCGCAGGCCGCCGCGGGCAACCGGGCCGCCGCGCAGGTGCACGCCTTCGAAGCGGCGCGAGAACACGTAGATCTCGCGGTAAGGACGCGGCTCCGGCGCCAGCGCCAGGCTGCTGGTGTCGAACTTGAAGATGATCTTCTCGCCGCTGTTCTGGAAGTAGTTGGTGCGCACGGTGGCCAGGGCCAGGTCGACCAGGGCCGCCATGATTTCCTCGGTGTCGGCGTGGTTCACGTTCGACAGGCCAGCCTTCAGGGCGGAGAGTTTCGCGCTGCCGGCGTCATGCTCGGACTGCGACAGCGTCGGGTCGAAGCGCTGCACGAAGCCGCCCACGAATTCCTTCACCAGGGCCGGCTGCGCGCGCAGGGTCTCGGCCATGTAGCGCACCGAGAACTTCGAGCCCAGCTGGCGCCAGTAGCTGATGTAGCCGCGCACCAGCTGCACTTCGCGCATCGCCAGGCCGCCTTCGATGGTCAGGCCGTTCATGCGGCCGTCTTCGGCTTCGTCGTTGAACAGGGCGGTGAACAGTTCCTCGGCCACCGGTGCGATGCCGGCCTTGACCAGCTTGGCGCCGCTTTCGTCGTCGACAGCCAGGGCGGTCACGTGGTGGCGCACGCCGTCGGCGGTGGTGATCGACCAGGTCTGCTCGCGGTCGACGGCGATGCCGGCGTTCTGCAGGGCCGGCAGGATGCGCGACAGCGACGGCACGTTCTCGTTCGAGTAGAGGCGGATCGAGGCGTCGCGCGCGGCATTGCCTTCGCCGCTGCCCGGCTCGACGCGCACGGCCACGCGCTCGTGCTGGCCGATGCTCAGCATGGCTTGCAGGTCGCGGAAAGCGACATCCGGCGCAGTGGCGGTAACGAACGACACCGGCAGGTTGGCGCCGAGTTTGCGCAGGCTGCTGCGGCGGGCATGGTCTTCCACGCCGCCGGTCATGGCGGCAAAGCGGTCGTGCCAGCCGTCCAGCACCGACAACAGCGGCTGCTGGATGTCGGTTTCCAGGTCGAGCGGATTACGCGCGGCGTGGGCGATCAGGTAGACGCGCGCCAGCGGGCCATCGGCCACCAGGGTTTGCACGCGCACGTCGTTCGCGCCCGAGCTCTCCTTCAGGGCTTGCGCCAGGCTGGCTGCGACAGCGGCGCTGTAGCGCTCGCGCGGCAGGTAGACCAGGGCGTTCAGGTGGCGGCCATACACGTCGCGGCGCGCAAAGATTTTCGGGCGCGGCTGCTTGTACAGCGACACGACCGAGCTGCAGACCTGCGCCAGCCATTCCGGATCGGCTTCCAGGGCTTCGGTACGCGGCAGCGACTCCAGGATTTCCAGGAATTTCTCGGCGCGGAAGCCTTCCTGGCGCACGCCGGCCAGGCTCAGGACCTTGGCCACGCGGCCACGTGCGAACGGCAGGCGTGCCAGCGGGGTCGAGGTGGCGGCGCGGGTGAACAGGCCGACGAAGCAGTGCTCGCCGAGGATGTTGCCTTGGGCGTCGGTGTGGCGCACGCCGATGAAGTCCAGCGGCTGGTCGCGGTGCAGGGTGCCTTCGACGTCGGCCTTGACGATCGACAGGGTCTCGGCGCGGCTGGACAGTGTCGCCAGTTCGCCCGGGATGTTGGCCAGGCAGGTGCCGTAGACCGGATGCGCGGTGTCCTTCAGGACGCCGATGCGGCTCGGGATGTCGCGCACCAGCTGCGGCTGGCCGGCCTGCACTTCGTAGTAGGCGTAGCCGAAGGGCTCGAAGCCTTCGTTCTTGGCCCACTCGAGGAAGGCGGCCACTTCCTGGCCGGCCGGGGTGCCGTGGGCGCTCGCTGCGGCGGCGACTTCGGTCATGCGGTCGCCCATGGCGACGGCATCGCGGTGCACGACGGCGGCGTCGCTGGCGACCATGCGGATGCGCGCGGTGAGCTTGTCGAGTTCTTCGAAGGCGAGTTCGTCGTTCAGCAGGACCAGGACGTAGGATTCGAGCGGGGCGCCGGCGGCGCCGACGGCGGTGACGATACCGTTGGCATCACGGCTGACCGGCAGCACGGCGTTCATGACGCCGGCGGCGGCGGCGCGTTCCTTGCGCAGGGCCATGACGAAGGAGTCGACCAGGTAAGGCATGTCGTCGTTGACGATCAGCAGGGCCGTGGCGGTGCCGCCCTTGGTGTCGTTGTAGCGCAGCTGCGCGATCTGGCAACCCTGGGTGCGTTTCGCGGCCTGCGTGAAGCCGTCCCACAGGACGGGCGCCAGGGCTTGCGGCGCGGTGCCGGCCAGGTCTTCCTCGTCGAGCGAGCGGATCCAGGCGGTGATCAGGGCCGTGACCGGCTCGCTGGCGCCGGCTGCCGGCTGGTTGGTGACCAGTGCCAGGGTCTGGGTGCGCAAATCTTGCGTCATGTCGTTCATTGTGCTTCTCCAAGCTTGATGTTGTCGCTGGTGCGCGCTGCGGCTCGTGGCGTTGCATGCACCGGCGTTTGGTGGACGGGGTTGTCCCGTCCAGGTCCTTGGCTTCCTTGTCCTGGAAGCGTGTAACTCGTTTGTCGTTCGACGGCGGCGCGGGAGGCGCCTGGCGTCGGTTCTTTGCTGCTGTTGGTTCTGTTTTGCTGTTGTACCGCGTGGGCTCGAGAGCCCACCCTACGAGATGCTGTTCTGCTGGTGGCTTGGTGGGTTCGAGAACCCACCCTACGGTGCACCGCGTTGTAGGGTGGGCACTCGTGCCCACGCGGTCTTACCGTTTGATCATCAAACCGATCAACCGAAATCGTACAACCCCGGCAAACCGAGAATGCGCTCGAGCGCCTCCAGCGCCGTCGTGCACTCGATCGCCAGCTGCGGGTCCATCAAATCCTTCGGCTCCACGCGGTCGCGATAATGCTGCTCGACCCACGCGACCAGCTGCGCATACAGCGCCTCGGTCATGATCACGCCGCCGTGCATCGCGGCCGCCTGCTCGTCGGTCAGCGCCACGCGCAAACGCAGGCAGGCGGGGCCGCCGCCGTTGCGCATGCTCTGGCGCAGGTCGAACTCGATCAGTTCGTCGATCGGCCCGCCGCCGGTCACCAGGCCGCCCAGGTAGCGCGCCACGGCGTCGTTCTCGCGGCATTCGTGCGGCACCACCAGCGCCATCTTGCCGTCGGGCTTGGACAGCAGCTGGCTGTTGAATAAATAGCTCGCCACCGCGTCGGCCACCGGCACCATGCCGGTATCCACGCGCACCGGCGCGAAGTCGAAGCCTACACCCGCTGCCGTGCGACGCAGCGCATCGATGGTCGCGGCTTCGTCGGCAAACGCCTGCTCGTGGTAGAACAGCACGTTGCCGTTGCCGACCGCGATCACGTCGTTGTGGAACACGCCCTGGTCGATCACGTCCGGGTTCTGCGAAGCGAACACGGTGCGCGATGGATCCAGGCCGTGCAAACGGGCCACCGCCTGCGAGGCTTCCAGCGTCTGGCGCGCCGGGTATTTCTTCGGGCTAGGCGCGGACGGGTCGAACTCGACGCGGCCGTACACGAAGAACTCCACGCCAGCCGCGCCATGATCGGCCGCAAAGCGGGTGTGGTTGGCGGCGCCTTCGTCGCCAAAGGCGGGCGTGGCCGGCAGCGTGTCGTGCACCACGAAGTGGTCGTGGTTCGCGAAGATGTGGCGCAGCGTGCGCGTGGCCTGCACGTGTTCTTCCGAGCGGTGCAGCTTGTTGTTCAGGTTGGCGGCCGTGAAGTGCACGCGGCCGTCGCGGGTGTCGGCCGATGGGCTGACGGTGGCGGCGTTCGCGGTCCACATCGGCGCGGCCGACCAGGCGCAGGACAGGATCACCGGCGCATCGCGCCAGGCTTGCGCCAGCACGTCGGCATCGGTACCCGAGAAGCCCAGGCTGCGCAGCAGGCGGAAGTTCGGGCGCGCCTGCGGCGGCATCACGGCCTGCGCGAAGCCGCGTGCGGCCAGGGCGCGCATCTTGGCCAGGCCCTGCAGGGCGGCCTGGCGCGGGTTCGAGGCGCTCTTCACATTGCTGAACGAGGCGACGTTGCCGAACGAGAGGCCGGCGTAGTTGTGCGACGGGCCGACCAGGCCGTCGAAGTTGTATTCGCGCGCGTTATACATATTAGAAGCTTAATCCTGGCGACAGTTTGGCCGGCATTTCCAGTTCCGAGGTCTCGATCGAGGCCACCGGGTAGGCGCAGTAATCGGCCGCATAATACGCGCTTGGGCGATGGTTGCCCGACTTGCCGACGCCGCCGAACGGCGCCGAGCTGGCCGCGCCCGTAGTCGGACGGTTCCAGTTGACGATGCCGGCGCGGGCGCGCACGGCAAAGCGCTTCCACAGCTCCTCGGACGGCGACAGCAGCGCCGCAGCCAGGCCGAATTCGGTGGCATTCGCCACCTTCAGCGCGGCATCGAAATCCTTTACGCGCACGATTTGCAGCAAGGGGCCGAACCACTCTTCATCAGGGATGCCTTGTGCATCGGTGACATCGACGATACCGGCCGTGACGAAGCCGGCGTTCGGGTCGAGCTGGCGCATCTGCAGCAGCACCTTGCCGCCCTTCTCTTCCATCTCGGCCTGGGCTTGCACCAGGCGCGCGGCCACGGCTGCGGAGACCACCGGACCCATGAAAGGTTGCGGCTCGGCGTTCGACGGGCCAACCTGCAGCTTGCTCGCCACTTCCACCAGGCGCTCGATGAAGGCCTGGCCCTGCGGCGTGTCCTGCACGATCAGGCGGCGCGCGCAGGTGCAGCGCTGGCCGGCCGAGATAAAGGCCGACATCACGGCGTGGTGCACTGCCGGGTCGATGTCCTTCACGTCCCACACCACCAGCGGATTGTTGCCGCCCATTTCCAGCGCCAGCATCTTGCCCGGCTGGCCGCCGAACTGCTTATGCAGGGCGGCGCCGGTCTGGCTGCTGCCGGTGAACAGCACGCCGTCGATCTGCGGCTGTGCGCCGAGCGCGATGCCGGTGTCGCGGCCGCCGTTCACCAGGTTCAGCACGCCCTTCGGCAGGCCGGCCTGCTCCCACAGCTGCACGGTTTTCACGGCAGTGCGCGGCGCATATTCGCTCGGCTTGAACACCAGGGTGTTCCCGGCGATCAGGGCCGGCACGATGTGGCCGTTCGGCAGGTGGCCGGGGAAGTTGTAGGGGCCATACACGGCGAACACGCCGTGCGGACGGTGGCGCAGCACGGCGTTGCCGTCGGCGACCTTGGCCGCCGTTTCGCCGGTGCGTGCGCCGTAGGACTGGACCGAGATGTCGATCTTGTTGGCCATGGTGGTCACTTCGGTGCGCGCTTCCCACAGCGGCTTGCCGACTTCCTCGGCAATCGTCGCGGCCAGTTCCTCGGTGTGTTCCTTCAGCAGGTCGCGGAAGCGCGTGCAGATGGCGATGCGCTCTTCCAGCGGGGTCAAGGCCCAGTCCTCGAAGGCGTCGCGGGCGGCTTGCGCGGCGCGCGCCACATCGGCTTCGTTGGACTCCTGGCTGGTCCAGGTCTGGCGGCCGGTGGACGGGTCGACCGTCACCAGTTCCGCGCCGCTGCCGGCGAGCCACTCGCCGTTGATGTAGTTCGACAAATTAGCCATTGTTTTTCCTGACGTTGAGTGACAGCGTGCGCACCGGGTCGCCCGCCTCGCAATGCAGCAGTGCCAGCTCCTGGGCCGACAAGACCGCTTCGGTGCCGTCGATGGTGGTCTGGGCCAGCACCATGCGGAAATCGTGCAGCTTGGTGTTCGACACCAGCAGGTGTTCGGTTTCCCCTTGCGGCTTGCCTTCGACCGCCACGCGCAGCACGCTGTCGCGCACCGAGCGCAGGTCCGACACGCGGCCCTGCAGCACCGGACCGGCATCGAAGATGTCGACATAGCCGTCGTAATGCATGCCTTCCTGTTCCAGCAGCTTGCGTGCCGGGAGGGTCGAGCGGTGCACCTGGCCGATGACTTCGCGCGCCGACTCCGGCAGGTAGTCCACGTACAGCGGCTGCCGTGGCATCAGCTCGGCGATGAAGGACTTCTTGCCGATGGCGGTGAGGCCGTCGACGTGGTTGAAGTCCATCTTGAAGAAGTGGCGGCCCAGGCCTTCATAGAAGGGGCTGGTGCCGTCTTCCAGCAGGTAGCCGCGCATCTCGGCGATGATCTTCTCGGTGAACAGCTGCTGGAACTGGGCGATGAACAGGAAGCGGCTTTTCGACAGCCACTTGCCGTTGTAGCCGCCGCTGCGGTAGTCGGGCTTGAGGAACAGCGAGCACAGTTCGGTGGCGCCGGTGAGATCGTTCGACAGGTACAGGGTTTCCATGCGCGTGAACACGTTCAGTTCGCGGCTGGAGTGCACCAGGGTGCCGATGCGGTAGTTGTAGAACGGCTCGGTCAGGCCGACCGCGCCCTTGATGGCGCAGATGCCGGCCAGGCAGCCATTCTCGGTATCGTCGAGCACGAACATGTAGTCGCGCTCCTCGGGCGGAATCGTTTCGGCGAACGAGGCGACGGCGCAGTCCACGCGGTCGCCCAGCATCTTGCGGTCCGGCTTCAGGGTGGTCATGCCGCCGCCCACCTGGGTGGCCATCTCGAGCAGGGCGTCGAGGTCGGAAGCGGCGATGGAACGGATGACGAGCATGGTGCCTCTCTCAGATTCTGACGCAGATGACGGTATCGCCCGCCGCCACGCCCAGCGCCTGCTGGGCCTCAAGCGGCAGGCAGATGGCGTCGGAGGTATCGCAGGGCGGGCAGGCCACGGTGACGGCGCGGAAGCGGTCGGCGCTTGTCGCCACCGCGTAGGTGACGGTGGCGCCGGTATCGTTCGATGCAGTCTCGACGCGGCGCTGCTGCGAGCCGCAGAAGGAACGCAGCGACAGTTTATGCGCCGCCAGGATCGGGCCGCCGTCGAAGATGTCGACATATTCGTCCGCTTCGAAGCCCTCTTCGGTGAGCAGCTTGAAGGCGAGCTGGCCGCTCGGATGGATCTGGCCCATGGCCGCCTGGGCGTCGCCCGGCAGCAGCGGCACGTAGACCGGATAGTGCGGCATCAGCTCGACGATCAGGGTGCGGTTGCGCGCCCCGCCGATGATGCGCTCGGCCTCGAGAAAATCCATCTTGAAGAACTTGCGGCCCAGCGCATTCCAGAACGGCGACTGGCCTTCGGCATCGGTCACGCCCGGCATCGGCACGAAGAAGCGGTCGCCGAAGCGGTGCGGCGCCAGCGCCGCGTACAGCAGGCGCGCGCGCGACAGCAGCGCGGCCTCGATGCCGGCGCGCTCGCGGTCGCGCAGGTTGAAGCCGGCCAGCTGCGAGCAGGCGGTGAGTTCCGAGCACAGCGTGAGCGCATGCACGCTGTGGCTGATGTTCAGGTCGCGCGAGACTTGCTGGATGACGTCGTTGCGGAAGGCGAAATAGGTGCCGTTCGAGCCGGCCGAGGCGTGCACGGCGGCGGTGCCGACAACTTCGCTGCTGGCCGCGTCTTCCAGCACGAACAGGTAGGACTCCTCGCTCGGGATGTCGACCTGCGCCGCGAATGAGGCGATGGAACGCTCGACGAAGGCGGTGATCGCGTCGCGCGTGCGCGGCAGCGTGTGCACTCCCGGCGTCGTGACAGCGGCCAGGCTTTCCAGCGCGCCGATATCCGACAGTTCTACCGGACGGACAACATACATGTGAACTCCCCCAAAAACCCCATCAGTACGAACGGCCACGGCCCGCGCTGCTCAGCGGGCCATGGGTTACAGCGACTTATGAATGCGGCTTTGCGCGGATCAGGCGGCGGCCAGGAACTCGTCGACGGCGGCGCGCATGATGCGGTCGGCTTCCGCGATCTGCTCGTCCGAGACGATCAGCGCTGGCGCCAGGCGCACGACGTCGAAGCCGGCCACCAGCAGCATCAGGCCGAGGTTTTCCGCGACCTTGGTCAGGTCCTTGGCGCGGCCCTTGTAGCCTTCCGCCATCGGCAGGCCGATCAAGAGGCCCATGCCGCGCGCCTTGCCGAACAGTTGAGGATAGTCGGCGGAGAGCTTGTCGAGGTTGGCGAAGATCTTGGCGCTGGCTTCCTTCACGCGCGCCAGGAAGGCCGGCTGGTTGATCGTTTCGATCACGTTCAGCGCGACGGTCGTGGCCAGCGGGTTGCCGCCGTAGGTGGTGCCGTGCGAACCGACGTTGAAGTGCTCGGCGATGGCATTCGTGGTGAGCATGGCGCCAATCGGGTAGCCGTTGCCCAGGGCCTTGGCGCTGGTCAGGATATCCGGCGTGACGCCGGTTTCCATGTAGGTGTACAGGGTGCCGGTACGGCCCACGCCCGACTGCACTTCGTCGAAGATCAACAGCGCGCCGGTCTTGTCGCACAGCTCGCGCAGGGCTTGCAAATAGGCCTTGTCGCCCGGGATGACACCGCCCTCGCCCTGGATCGGCTCGACGATCACGGCGGCCACGTCATCGAGGATGGCGGCGCGCGCTGCGTCGATGTCGTTGTACGGGATGTGGTTGATTTCCTGCGGCAGCGGCTCGAAGCCTTCGGTGTACTTCGGCTGGCCGCCGACCGACACGGTGAACAGGGTGCGGCCGTGGAAGGACGACAGGCAGGAAATGATGCGCGACTTGTGCGGGCCGAACTTGGTGTGCGCGTACTTGCGCGCCAGTTTCAGGGCCGCTTCGTTCGCTTCCGCGCCCGAGTTACAGAAGAAGGCGCGGTCGGCGAAGGTGGCTTCGGTCAGGGCCGAGGCCAGGCGCAGCACAGGCTCGTTGGTGTAGCCGTTGCCGAGGTGCCAGAGGGTGTTGATCTGCTTGGTCATCGCGTCGACCAGCACCGGGTTGCAATGGCCCAGGCTCGAGACGGCGATGCCGGAGGTGAAGTCGAGGTAGTGCTTGCCTTCCTGGTCCCACACGTCCAGGCCCGCGGCGCGCACCGGCACCATCGCAGCCGGAGCGTAGGTCGGGACGAGGACTTCGTCGAAGGTCTGCCGAGTGACAGGCCGCGTTGTGACACCCGAATCAAGCTTTGCGTTCATGACTTTTTCCTCATCCTAAGTTCGTGACAGGCGCGCCAAGGGCCGGGCGCCGAGTCTGGTCATTATAGGAAGGGTACTAGGCAAGTTCTTGCAGAAGTGCGACGGGGATTTTCATTTTTGCTCGAGGGACCACACAGAAAAATCCTAATTTTATTGCCAACAAGACATCTTTTTACTTTAATTTAATCTTGATTGCTACTTTCTTGGTTATCCAGAGCAACAGACCCGCACTACCAACAAATCAACATCAAAATGTCATGATATAAAGCACTTTCAGCTATAAAATAATGATAGATAGAAACTCAAGCTTGTTGTAAAATTTTTATTTCCCTCGCTGAATCTTTCACATATGCTACGTCCTGAAGAAGTGAAAATAAGTTTTTTTAAAATCGACCGGTGCGGCTTTTATTCTTATGGCACTAGTCAAGCAAGTTTTGGCTCAATTGAGGATACTCTTACACAGCTTCAACAATGGTCTAGTGGCTCAGATCTTGCTCTGACGAGAATTGCAGACCCAACTGGTAGAGCCGATGAGAATCCTGTTTATTTGTTCGGCATCAGGAAGCTAGGTGCGAGTTGGATATTGGCTACTTGGAATGAGATACCATCTCACGAGTCTGGAGTGCCATCTGTTAGTATGAACGCGAAGGTTGGTGAAACAGCCGTACACATGAATGACATCGAAGAGGATAGCATTCCAGGCTTTGCAACTTATTTCTGGATAGTTCCAGAGCGAAATGTTTTAGCTACCATACGATTTAAGAATGGCCGTAGTGGCCAAGGTGACATGGTGAGTTATATAGGACGATTTATGTCCCGTTTTACAAGCTATACAATATTAAGCAGGCGAAATAATGAGCAAATAGTTGTTGGATATACAGATAGGGATGATGAAATAGATCGTAAGGTACGGCCTGTGTTCCGAACCCATGCATTTCAAAAGCCAAATCGTTCACAGTTTTTATTTCAAAATGTAGATCGAATTCGTCGTGTTGTGAGGCGCGGACACATGAGCACAACGACTAGCTCTGAACGCGATCTATGGCAAAGTCTTATTCGTTTTGTTAGATCTAGCCAGGAAGGAAATCATGTTGTCCGCAAGCGCATATATGTTGAGCTAGATTACTCTCCAAATCTTGCAGAGCTTCAGGCAATGATTGCAGCTGAAGAAACTGATCCAGACGTTACAGGATGGGACGATATGGGCTTTGTTTTGGAAGGCGAATCAAACCCACATTGGCTAGGAAAGGAACATGCGACTGGAGACTTCATGTTAAATGTGGCGCGCATCAATGAAGAAGCTGTTGACTTGCAATCAATACTCCAAGCTTTAAGTGATAACCGAGACTCAATCCTTCAGCTCCTACAATGATACGACTCCTATTTTTCTTCTTTGTGATCTTAGTCGCTACTGCGTTTTGCATTAGCGGTTTTTATCTTGGAAGATTTATACCTTTTGTTCAGCAATGGCCGCTGTTTGAAGCGCTACGAAATACTGCAGCAATTATTTTTGCAGTAGTAGGCGCCTGGTTAGCCATTATTTATCCAGAACGTTTAAAAATTTCATTTGGCAAGACTGCTGATACAAATCCAAGTAATGGAAACGTAGGTCTTCTACTTACCCCTGCTGTGCACTCAACAATTATTTTAGTTGCTTTGCTTATCATTGGAATTACAGCGCCTCTGCTTAAACAAATACCAGGAATTCTTGATTATGTCGTCGTATTGCGAGGTCTATCATTTCTAACTTTAACGGTCCTCACGCTTTGGCAGGTAGTCATTGTGGTAATTACGATTATACCTGCAGATTTAATTAAATCTAATTTCGACAAAGAACAACAAATTGAAAAAACCAATATTCAGCATGACAAGTTAATAAGAAAAAAAATTCACGACGGGAATTAGCCTATGTCACTGCCCCTTGCCTCAGTAAGTGAATACCTATGATATGGGTTATCATCATAAAAAATGCATTGGTTAAGCAATTCCCAATTTAACTTGTTACATTGAATCGCAGTATGCACTATAGCAATGCCCCGAACAATTTCTTCCAAATAACTTTTACCTAGATCGCTGTATGACTTAATCCAACTTTTTTTTCGTGTGAAAAATATAAGCAAAGTCGTGATTTAACTGCCAATCTCGCATGTCGTGACGTTTCTCACCTATATGAAGGATAATCTTCCCAATTTCAACAATCGCTGCAGTTGTTGCACCAACTACAGCTCCCCCAAACAGGCTCGCCGCCAATCCGGATCCAATTGATGCTTGTAATGATTTAGCATCCAATAGCATTGACAAAGATGAAATAGTAGTCCTCAGACCAAATTTTTTACTTACCTGTTCATATTCGTCAACTCGACGCAGGATATCATCTTCGATGAAGGCAAGAGAACGATTTGAATAATTTTGATGGATAAACAGTCGAAGACGGATTAACTTTTGACGAGATTTTTTGTCTTTTCTTACTTCTATAATTTGACGCCAGTCGGCTGATTGCGCATCAATTAAGTTGAGTTGCGCTAATGTAATGCCGATGTCACTATGAGCTACTTGGTTCGTATTTTCGCTATTAACGGCAACACAGAAACTACGAAATCCAACACTTGACGCATACTCTTTAACGATTTGACGGATGGGCTTAACATCAACGATTGTAGAGTTTTCAAAATACGCATTTTGAAACTTTTGGTATTCTTGGTTTACTTCATATTCTGGAAGTCCTCCCTTACGATTAGATGCCCATAATTTCGCATATGGTGATACTTGTCTTGCAAAATCAGGCCATTGAGTAGAGAAAATTCGCATGATTCTATCTGCATGACTGTATGATTTGGTATCTCCTTCCATTCCATCAATGAGGTGAGCCAGCGCCGCCGATGGAATCCATTCTGGATAACCCATAAGAATATCACCGTACTCTGGATCGCCCTTTACGATTCCAAGATTTACCGGCACTACTCGATCAAAATACAGTGCTGCCGATTTAAAACTTTCAAAACATACAACAGTCTTCGCCCTTTGATAACTTAGCTCATTCATGATGTTTTAATTCCAATCTCATTTTCTGAAATTTAACCGAAGAGCACGGCGTTCTAAGAACCTTACAACATTATCGTAACTGTATAAATGATTGCGGTGATCGAAAACACAGTCGCTAGGTCAAGAGTAGTTACTCAGCAAGCCTGCGCTGCCGTTCTTCTCTCGGCGTATTTCCAAACAACGCCCCGAACGCCGTCGAAAAATGCGACCCCGACGAAAACCCGCACATCAACCCCACCTGCACGATCGAGTAATTTGTATCGAGCAGCAGCTGGCGCGCCCGCGTCAGGCGCAGTTCCAGGTAATAGCGTGACGGCAGACTGCCGAGATACTGCTTGAACAGCCGCTCCAGCTGGCGCCGCGACACCCCCGCCAGCTGGGCGATCTCGTCGGTCGACAGCGGCTCCTCGATATTCGCCTCCATCAAGGTCACCGCCTCGGTCAGCTTCGGCTGCAGCACGCCAAAACGCGCCTGCAAGGCCACGCGCTGGCGCTCTTCCCTGCCGCGCACCCGGTCGACGCACAGGATTTCCTTCACCTGCGCCTGCACCGTCGAGCCAAAAATGATCTCGATCAAGGTCAGCGCGAAATCCACGGACGCCGCCCCGCCACAGCAGGTCAAACGTTCGCCTTCGATTTCGTAGAGGTTCGGGGTGAAGACGGCCTGGTCGGCGCGGCTGTCGGCGCCGGCGTACAGCGACCATGGCAGCGCGGTGCGCACGCCGTTCAGCGCGCCCGCCTCGGCCAGCCACAGCACGCCGGCGCCCACGCCGCCCCAGAAGGGCGCGGCGCGGCAACGCTCGACCAGGGCGCGGAAGTTGGCGGGCTTCAGGCCGGCCTGGGCTTCGTCGGCGGCAAGCAGTACCAAGTGCCAGTGGCGCTGGGCGTCGCTGGTAAATTTGTCGGGGCTGCGCACGTCCACGTGCAGGCGTTCGGGGCCGAGGATCTTGGCGGCCAGGCGCAGGGGCTGGGCCAGTCCCGACCAGCTCATCGTGTCCGGTTCGCCGGCGTTGATGAGCAGCACGCGCAGCGGCTTCTCCTGCGCCAGGCGGGACAGTTCAGCTTGCTGCATGCGGACGAATCGGGAGGTTGTTCACTCGGGAGCAAGCGCGGCGGATGGCCGGCGTTCGGAATTCCATTGACTGACTATCATACCGGAGATCAACAGCAAGCCACCGAGCCAGCCCCGCGCCGTCAGGGCTTCGCCCAGCCAGAAGTAGCCGAAGAAGGCCGCTGCGGCCGGCTCGAAGGCGTACACGACCGCCGCCTCATTCGCCGAGGTGCGCGACTGGCCCCAGGTTTGCAGCGAAATGATGGCGGCGGTCGCCACCACGCCCAGGTAGGCGAAGTTCCAGCCATGCTGGCCGAGTTGGCTGAACACACCGTCGAGATAGGCGGACCGGGCCACGGCCTCCATCGGCAGTTCGCGGGCCAGCAGCCACAGCGCGGCGCACAGGCCGACGGTGCCGATCTGGGCGGCGGTCACGGTGAGCAGGCGCGTGGCGCGCCGGGTCTGCACTTCCATCACCTTGATGTAGACGCCGAAGCAGAGCGCGCTCATCAGTGCGAGCGAGTCGCCCCTGCCCCAGGCGCCGCCGTCCCAGCACAGGGCGGCCAAGCCGGCAAGCGACATGACCAAGGCCAGCACGATGCGACGCTCGGGCAGGCGCCCGGCCAGCACGCCCAGCAGCGGCACGACCAGCACGTTGAGGCCGCAGATGAAGGCGTTGCGGTTCGAGCTGGTCAGGGCCAGGCCTTCCACCTGGAACACGAAGCAAAAAAACAACAAGCCGCCGAGGATGGCGCCGGCGCGGATGTCGGCCAGCTTGCCGCGCCAGAGGAAGGGCGACAACAACAAGGCGGCCAGGACAAAGCGCACGAGGATGATCCAGACGGCCGAGAAATGGTCGGTCAAGTCTTTCATTGCCGGGAAGGTCGTGCCCCAGACCAGCGTAACGAGCAGCAGAGCGAAGATGCCGTGGAGATGGCGGGTCATGGACAGGGCGCAGGCAAAACGCGTATGGTAACGCGCCCCGGTGATAAAAGGCCAACCGTCGTCGCCGGAAGCCTGCCGACGGCTATAATCTCCCCTCATGGGGGAACGATATTTAAAAAGCGTCCGCTTGCTGGCCGAATGCCTGCAGGGCTTCGAGCGGTATTCGGGCGAATCCGTGCGCCAGTATGGTTTGACGCACGCGCAATTCGACATCATCGCCACGCTCGGGAATACCAGCGGCATGAGCTACAAGGAACTCGGCGAACGCACCTTGATTACCAAGGGCACGCTGACCGGCGTCATCGAGCGGCTCGAACAGAAACACCTGGTGCTGCGCGAACGCAGTACCGAGGACAAGCGTTCGTATTTCGTGCGCCTGACCGATGCCGGCGATGCGGTGTTTCGCGAGGTGTTCCCGAAGGTGGTTGCACACGGCAAGCAATTGTTTGAAGATTTCAGCGATGCCGAATTCGACGAGGTCGACGGCGCTTTGAAAAAATTGCGCGAGCGGATACTCGGGGCAGGACGCCCCTCCCCTTCATTAACACAACAAAAGGAATCATCTTGAAAACTTCCCTGATCGACGGCAAGAAGCCGGCCCATTTCGACAAGCACATCATCGGCAATATCCTGCTCGACGTGGCGCCGGAAGCCGAAGTGCGCGAGGAAGCCATGCTGATCGGCGTGCGCAACGAAGACGGCGAGATCTACCGCCTGATCGGTGCAACCAAGCTGAACAGCTTCATGAACGCCGTCGAGGAACTGTTCGACCTGGGCCTGGTCGACGAACTGCAGGACACCGAAGAGCCGAAGGAAGACTGCGACGCCATCTTCAGCGAGCCCTGAGCGCTGGCGTTGTAAAAAAAATGCTCTGGAGCAAATACTCCAGAGTGCGGGTGGACCTTGGGAGTATAATTTTTCGATGGATAGACTAGACGCCCTCAAGAGCATTGCCGCCCAGGCCATCCGGGGCGAGCTCAGCTTCCCTACGAATGTCGACGCCACGCTCAAGCTGCAGCGTGCGCTGAACGATCCCGATTGCCACGCCGATGCGGCAGCGCGCCTGGTCCAGGCCGAGCCGCTGCTGGCCGCGCGCACCGTCGCGATCGCCAACTCCGTCACCTACAACCGCGCCGGCAACGACGTGACCAACGTGCGCGCCGCCGTGCAGCGCGTGGGTTTCCGTACGCTGGGCGCGCTGGCGGCGTCGGTGATCGTGCGTCAGTTGAGCAGCGAGATCACCGACCCGCTGCTGCGCACCAAGGCCGATCAATTGTGGCGCCACTCGGCGCATGTGGCCGCGCTGGCCCAGGTGATCGCGCGCCGGGTGTCGTTTGTCGATCCGGAGACGGCGATGTTTGCCGGCATCGTGCATGAAGTCGGCGGGTTTTATCTGCTGTCGCGGGCGCATGATTATCCGGGGCTGCTCGAAGGCGGCGCCGAGGATTGGCTGGAGCATGGCGAAGTGGCGATCGGCCGCGGCGTGCTGCTCAAGCTGGGCGTGCCGGCGCCGGTGATGGGGGCGATCGAGGCCATGTGGAATGGCATGCGCGCCTTGCCGCCCGAGACCCTGGGCGATACCTTGTTGCTGGCGAACGATTTGTCGCCGGAGGCATCGCCTTTGCTGGAGCGGCCGGGGGCGACCAGTGTGCAGGCGGCGGCGACCATCGATTTCGCGGTGGGCGATGGGACCTTGGCGCGCATCATGGAAGAGTCGGCGGAAGAGGTGCAAAGCCTGACGTCGGCGTTGTTGTAAGGCGGTTTGATCGACCGGTAGTGGGGCTGTTGCCTGTACTGTGATCGGTGTGCACGATCCGCGTGGGCACGGCGTGCCCACCGTACGAGACACGCTGCGTATCCGGGTTTCGTATGACCTCCCTGTTATCGGTGACCGTACGGTGGGCACCCCGTGCCCACGCGGATCCAACCCACCAATAACGTATCAGGCAACAGCCCACCCACACCCGCATCCCGCTTCTCACATCCGCAAAAAAAATGCCCACTCCAAAGAGCGGGCAAAGTCCAAAACTAGGGATGTCCTGAAAGAGACAGCTCCACTATAGTTCCCGGTTCCTGCACACTCTGTGCGCCAATTCACATTCATGTGACATTTCCCCGATTCGCATGACCGATGCAAACCAGGCAAAAAAAAACCCGCTCCAAACGGAGCGGGTGAAGTCCAAAACTAGGGATGTCCTGAAAGAGACAGTTCCACTATACGGTCCCCCTCCCCCGGCACTCTGTGCGATAACTCACACAACATCGGGAAATGTCACATTTCGAAGAATTCCTTGTAAAAATCGAGGTGCAGAAATAAGAAAGCCGCCCCGGCCAGAAACGGGGGCGGCTTTTTTCATGCGTGCCGAATCGTTACACCACGGCGCCGTCGGTCTCGTCCTTTTCCTTGACCGGCTTGATCAAGTCTTCGCGCTTCACGCCGAACCACATGGCCAGCGCAGCCGCCACGAACACCGACGAATAGATACCGAAGCAGATACCGATCGTCAGCGCCATCGCGAAGTAATGCAGCGACGGGCCACCGAAGAACAGCATCGACAACACCATCATCTGGGTCGAGGCGTGAGTGATGATGGTACGCGAGATGGTGCTGGTGATTGCGTGGTCGATGACCTCGGTCACGCTCATCTTGCGCTGCTTGCGGAAGGTTTCGCGGATACGGTCGAAGATGACCACCGATTCATTCACCGAGTAACCTAGCACCGCCAGGATCGCCGCCAGCACCGTCAGCGAGAATTCCCACTGGAAGAAGGCGAAGAAGCCCAGGATGATGACCACGTCGTGCAGGTTGGCCAGGATCGCAGCAACGGCGAATTTCCATTCGAAGCGGATGGCCAGGTAGATCACCACGCCCACGACCACCATGATCAGGGCGTGCAGGCCGCTTTCGGCCAGCTCGTCGCCGACCTGCGGGCCGACGAAGTCCACGCGCTGCAGGGTCACCAGCTCGGCGCCGGCCGCGTTGGCGCAGCTGGTGCGCTCGATCTGCTGGCCCTTTTCCGTCACGTTGATCTGTTTCGGGCTGCCGCCTTCCGAGGCGCAGACCGCCTTGAAGGCTTCGCCAGACACCGTCGAGCCGGCCGCGGTTTTCACCGGCGGCAGGCGCAGCATGATGTCCTGGGCGGTGCCGAAGCTGGCCACTTCCGGGGCTTCATGGCCGATCGAGCGCAGGGTCGCGCGGATCTTTTCCTGGTCCGCCGCATGCGGGTAACGCAGTTCCATCACGGTGCCGCCGGTGAATTCCACCGAGAAGTGCAGCGGCTTGGTGATCAGGAAGAACACGGCAGCCACGAAGGTCAGCGCCGAAATCACGTTGAAGATCAACGCGTGGCGCATGAACGGGATGTCCCGCTTGATTTTGAAAAATTCCATGACAGTTCCTCGTCCTTATTTCTTTTCAGCGGGCAGGCCCGGGGTCCAGACCGTACCGACCGACAGCTTGGTCACTTTCTTGCCGCGGCGGCCGTACCACAGGTTCACGAAACCGCGCGACACGAACACGGCCGAGAACATCGAGGTCAGGATGCCCAGGGTGTGCACCACGGCGAAGCCGCGCACCGCACCGGTACCGAAGATCAGCAGCGCCAGGCCGACGATCAGGGTGGTCACGTTGGAGTCGAAAATCGTGTCCCAGGCGTGGCTGAAACCATGCGTGATCGCCTGCTGCGGCGTGGCGCCGGCACGCAATTCCTCGCGAATACGCTCGTTGATCAGCACGTTGGCGTCAATTGCCATACCGAGCGCCAGCGCGATTGCCGCGATACCCGGCAGGGTCAGGGTCACCTGCAGCATCGACAGCAGGGCCAGCAGGAACAGCACGTTGGCCGCCAGCGCCAGCGCGCTGAACACACCGAACATGTGGTAGTAGACGATCATGAAGACGGCGATCGCCACGAAGCCCCACAGGGTCGAGTGCAGGCCGCGCGAAATGTTCTCGGCGCCCAGCTGCGGGCCGACCACGCGTTCCTCGATGAATTCCATCGGGGCAGACAAAGCGCCCGAGCGCAGCAGCAGGGCCAGCTCGTTGGCTTCCTGGGCGTTGCCGATACCGGTGATCTGGAAGGTGGAACCGAGTTCGCTCTGGATGGTCGGCGCCGACGGCACGGTGTACTTGCCCTTTTCCTTCAGCAAGATCGCCATGCGCTTGCCGACGTTTTCGCGGGTCACGAGGCGGATCTTGCGGCCGCCGTCGCCGTTCAGGTCGACCGACACGGCCGGCTGCTGGTTCGAGTCGAAGCTGGCAACGGCGCCGGTGATGTAGTCGCCGGTCAGGATGATGTCTTTCGACACCACGACCGGGGCGCCACGGCCTTCGGTGAACAGTTCCGAGTTCAGCGGGATCGTGCTCGAGAGTTCAGTGCCTGGGGTCACGGTCTGGTCGACCAGGCGCAGTTCCAGGGTGGCGGTGCGGCCGATCAGGTCTTTCGCGCGGGCCACGTCTTGCACGCCCGGCAATTGCACGATGATGCGGTCGGCGCCCTGGCGCTGGATCACCGGCTCGGTCACGCCGAGTTCGTTGATACGCTTCGACAGGGTCGAGATGTTCTGGTTGACGCCTTCCTCGACGATGCGCTTGAGCGCCTCGGCCTTCATGGTGGCAATCAGTTTCAGGTCGGTACCGTCGGCAGCATCGGCCAGGGTCAGGTCGGCCATCTGCTTGCCCAGCACGGTGCGGGCGGCGGCGCGGGTCTGTTCGTCGCGGAAGGACACTTCGATGGCGTTGCCGTTGCGCTCGATACCGGCGTGACGCACGTTGGCGTCGCGCAGGATACTGCGCACACTGGTCTGGGTGCTCTTGATGCGGGTTTCGAGCACTTCCTTCGAGTTGACTTGCAGCAGGAAGTGGACGCCACCGCGCAGGTCGAGGCCGAGGTTCATCGGCAGCGCGCGCACGGCCTGCATCCAGGCCGGGGTGTTCTTCACCAGGTTGACGGTGACGATGTAATCGGGGTCGGTCTGGTCACGGTTCATCTGGCGCTCGAGGGCGAGCTTGGCCTTGAACTGGGCGTCGGTGTTGTCGAAGCGGGCGCGCACCGCGGTCGAGTTGCCGGAGCCGTCGAGCGAGACCTGGTTGGCCGGAACACCTTCGCGTTTCAGCACCTCGGCGATCTGGCGCGAGGTGTCGCTCGTGATCTTGACCGTCGTTTTGCCGGTCGTCACTTGCAGCGCCGGCGATTCGCCGAAGTAGTTGGGCGCCGTGTACAACGCGCCCAGCAGGAGCGCGACAGCGATCAGTATGTATTTCCAGAGCGGATAGCGATTCATGATGTTCCAGCGTTCTATGTTGAGCGGCGTGCGGCCCGTGGACAGGGCCGCAGCGCTTGGCTTACAGGGACTTCAGCGTGCCCTTCGGCAGCAGCGTGGTGACGGCGTTCTTTTGCACGATCATTTCGGTGCCGGTGGCGACTTCCAGGGTGACGTAGGCGTCCTTGACCTGCACGACGCGGCCCAGGATGCCGCCGGCGGTGACCACTTCATCGCCCTTGGCCAGCGCATCCATCATCGCCTTGGCTTCCTTCTGGCGCTTTTGCTGCGGGCGAATCATCAGGAAGTACATGACCACGAACATGATCAGGATCGGCGAGTAACCGAGCAGACTGCTCATCATGTCTGGATTGGCTGCGGCAGCGGTTTGCGCGTAAGCGTTGGAAATGAACACAAGGACTCCGATTATGAGATAAAAAAAACAGCGCTGTATTCTAGCACCGGCGCACAGCCAGCGGCCATTCCGCCGCATGTGGGGTTGGCTGTAAAAAATGCAAGTAGGAAATTTACAACGATGGGGGTAGTTCGTAGGGTGGGCAAGCGTGCCCACGCGGTGCCACGGATAATCAATCGCATCGTCCAAATACGGGCGCTGCGATGTGCATCGGACCAAGCGCCCGGGCACGCGTGCCCATCCCACCGGAAGTGGGCGCTCACATTTACAGGTGGCAAGCAGGGTTTTCGCACCGCGGTTATCATCCTCGTCCCGCGCTGCAACATCGAACCAGCCGCGCTGGCTCCTGCTTAATCCCGTAAAAGAAACCTATCCATGTCAGCACTCTTTACCCCCTACACCCTCAAGGGCGTCACCCTGCGCAACCGCATCGCGGTGCCGCCGATGTGCCAATACAGCGCCACCGATGGCTACACCAACGACTGGCACTATTCCCACTACAACAGCATCGCCCGCGGCGGCGCCGGCCTCGTGATCGTGGAAGCCACCGGCGTTTCGCCGGAAGGCCGTATCACCCCGGGCTGCCTGGGCCTGTGGTCCGACGAGCACGTGCCCGGCCTGGCGCGCGTTGCCGCCGGCATCAAGGACGGCGGCGCCGTGGCCGGCATCCAGATCGGCCACGCCGGCCGCAAGGCCAGCGCCCAGCGTCCCTGGGAAGGCGACGACCACATCCCGGCAAGCGACCCGCGCAGCTGGGAAACCATCTCGCCCTCGGCGATCGCCTTTGGCGCCAACCTGCCGCAGGTGCCGAAAGAGATGACGATCGCCGACATCGAACGCGTAAAAGCCGATTTCGTCGCCGCCGCACGCCGCGCCCTGGAAGCCGGCTTCGAGTGGCTGGAGCTGCACTTCGCCCACGGCTACCTGGGCCAGAGCTTCTTCTCGGTGCATGCCAACAAGCGCACCGACGCCTATGGCGGCGACTTCGCCGGCCGCAGCCGCTTCCTGCTCGAGACCCTGGCCGCCGTGCGCGAGGTCTGGCCGCAGCACCTGCCGCTGACGGCGCGCTTCGGCGTCATCGAGTTCGATGGCCGCGACGAAGCGACGCTGGCCGAATCGATCGAGCTGGCGCGCCAGTTCCGCGCCGGCGGCCTGGACATGCTGAACGTGAGCGTGGGCTTCTCGACGCCGGACGCCAGCATCCCGTGGGCCTCTGGCTTCCTGGCGCCGATTGCCGAGCGCGTGAAGCGTGAAGCGGGCATTCCGGTGGCGTCGTCGTGGAACATCGATTCGCCGGCCGTGGCCGAGCGTGTGGTGAGCGAGGGCCAGATGGACCTGGTGATGATCGGGCGTGCGCACCTGGGCAATCCGCATTACCCGTATGCGGCGGCCAAGGCGCTGGGGCTCGACAAGCCGTCGTGGACGCTGCCGGCGCCGTATGCGCACTGGCTGGAGCGCTATCGCGCGGCGGAGTAATCGGTCAGATGAAAAACGCGGCTTTCGAGCCGCGTTTTTTTATTTGGATATGCACACGTTCGTTGAGCGCGTGGACGGGGGACCCGTCCACCCTACGTCGCTGTGCGGATGTGCGTAAAACGCGTGGGCACGGGGCGCCCACGCGTTCAACCAGTTCGTAGGGTGGACGGGTTCCCCGTCCACGCGTCCAACCAGCCCACGCACGATCGGGCAGCGTTTACACCCCGCGCGACCGATCCGCCGCAAACTGCACGCGGAACGCGTTGAACCCATCCGCATCGATCGCGTCGCGCATCTCCTGCATCAGGTTCAGGTAGTAATGCAGGTTGTGGATCGTGTTCAAGCGCGCACCCAGGATCTCGTTCGAGCGGTGCAAATGGTGCAAATACGCGCGCGAGAAGTTGGTGCAGCAGTAGCAGCTGCACGACTCATCCAGCGGCCCCTGGTCTTCCTTGTAGCGCGCATTCTTGATCTTCACATCGCCGAAGCGCGTGAACAGCCAGCCGTTGCGCGCATTCCGGGTCGGCATCACGCAGTCGAACATGTCGACGCCATTCGCCACGCCGTCCACCAAATCTTCCGGCGTACCCACGCCCATCAAATAGTGCGGCTTGTTTTCCGGCAGGCGCGGGCCGACGTGGGCCAGGATGCGCTGCATGTCTTCCTTCGGCTCGCCCACCGATAGCCCGCCAATGGCCAGGCCCGGGAAGTTGATGTCTTCCAGCCCCGCCAGCGATTCGTCGCGCAGGTGCTCGTACATGCCGCCCTGGACGATGCCGAACAGCGCGTTCGGGTTCTCGCCGCGATTGAATTCGTTCATCGAACGCTGGGCCCAGCGCAGCGACATGCGCATCGACTTCGCTGCCTCTTCGGCGGTGGCCGCGCGGCCATCGATTTCGTAGGGCGTGCATTCGTCGAACTGCATCACGATGTCCGAGTTCAGCGAACGCTGGATCTGCATCGACACTTCCGGCGACAGGAAACGGCGCGAACCGTCGATCGGCGAAGCGAAGGTCACGCCCTCTTCCGTGATCTTGCGCATCGCGCCCAGCGAAAACACCTGGAAGCCGCCCGAGTCGGTGAGGATGGGCTTGTCCCAGCCCATGAACTGGTGCAGGCCGCCGAACTTGTCGAACACGTCGGTGCCCGGGCGCAGCCACAGGTGGAAGGTGTTACCGAGGATGATCTGCGAGCCGACGGTCTTCAGTTCGACCGGGTCCATCGCCTTGACCGAGCCATAGGTCCCGACCGGCATGAAGATCGGGGTTTCGATGGTGCCGTGATTGAGTGTGAGGCGGCCGCGGCGCGCGTTCGACAGGCCGCTGGTGTCTTTTTTCAGGAGCGTAAATTCGAGCATCGGTTTCTTAGCGTGAGGTTGTCGTCAACAGCATGGCGTCGCCGTAGCTGAAGAAGCGGTATTCGTTGGCGATGGCGTGCGCGTAGGCCTTGCGGATAGGCGCGTAGCCGGCAAAGGCCGACACCAGCATCAGCAGGGTCGACTTCGGCAGGTGGAAGTTGGTGATCAGCCGCGACACCGTTTTAAACGTGTAGCCCGGCGTGATGAACAGCGCGGTGTCGGCGCTGCCGGCCACCAGCTCGCCCGATTGCGACGCCGATTCCAGCGCGCGCAGCGACGTGGTGCCGACGGCGATCACATCGCGCCCGGCCGCTTTCGCGGCGCGCACCGCATCGACCGTCTCGGCCGGCACCGTGTACCACTCGGTGTGCATCTGGTGCGCCGATAAATCTTCCACGCGCACCGGCTGGAAGGTGCCGGCGCCCACATGCAGGGTGACATAGGCGAAGTCGATGCCCTTGGCCTTCAGCTTGTCCAGCAGCGGCTGGTCGAAGTGCAGGCCGGCAGTCGGCGCGGCGACTGCCCCCGGCTCCTTCGAATACACGGTCTGGTAGCGCTGCTCGTCGAACTCGTCGGCGTTGTGCTCGATGTAGGGCGGCAGCGGCAGGCGGCCGTGGGCCTCGATCAGCTCGAACACGTCGCCCTCGAAGTGCAAGGTGAAGAATTCGCCGGCGCGTTCGCCGGTGGTCACGTCGAAGGCGTCGGCCAGGCGGATGCGGTTGCCGGGCTTCGGCGACTTGGAAGCGCGCACCTGGGCCAGCACGGTGCGGCTGTCGAGGACGCGCTCGACCAGCACTTCCACCTGGCCGCCGGTTTCCTTGACGCCGAAGAAGCGCGCCTTGAGCACGCGGGTATTGTTCATCACCAGCAGGTCGCCAGCGTGCAGCTGGTCGAGGATGTCGGCGAAATGGCGGTCGGTGATCTGCTCGCCATCGAGCTGCAGCAGGCGCGACGCGCTACGGTCGGGCAGCGGCAGTTGCGCGATGCGCTCGGGCGGCAAGTCGAAATCGAAATCGGAAAGCGAGTACATTCTGTTCATTTCTGGGAAAATGGGGGCTGGCAGCTTTACAATACGGCTGCAGCGCGTGCGGCGAACCCTCTATTTTACGTCAGCCCGCGCCAACATGCCGCAGATATGCCTTCGCCAAAACCCACTTCCGCCCCGAAAACCACAGAAAGCAAGCTCGCCCGCCTTGGCCTGCGCACCGACATGGACCTGGTGCTGCACCTGCCGATGCGCTACGAGGACGAGACAAAAATCGTGTCGATACGCGAGGCTTGCCTGCGCGGCGGCCATGTGTCGCAAATCGAAGGCGTGGTCACGAAAAACGAGATCAGCTTCAAGCCGCGGCGCCAGCTGCTGGTGACGATTGCCGACGAGAGCGGCGACATCCTGCTGCGCTTCATGAATTTTTATGGCAGCCAGGTCAAGCAATTGGCCGAAGGCGTGCGCGTGCGTGCCCGCACCGAGGTCAAGCACGGCTTCTTCGGCGCCGAGATGGTCCACCCGACATATAAAGTGGTGAACGAGGGCGCGCCGCTGCCGAGTTCCCTCACGCCGGTGTATCCGTCGGGTGAAGGCCTGTCGCAGCCAATTTTGCGGCGTGCCATCGGCGAAGCGATGAAGCGGGTCGACTGGACCGATACCGTGCCGGTCGCCATCCGGCGCCAGATGGGGCTGGGCGACTTCGAGCCGTCCGTGAAACTGCTGCACTACCCGCCCAAGGACGCCGACGAGTACGCGCTGATGGAGAAGTCGCATCCGGCCTGGACGCGCATGAAGTTCGACGAGCTGCTGGCCCAGCAGCTCTCGCTGAAGCGCGCCCAGCGCGCCCGCCGCGACAAGGGCGCGCCGACGCTGCGCGCGGTGGGCGCGCTCTCCGAAGCCTTCCTCCTGGCCCTGCCCTTCAAGCTGACGGGCGCCCAGGCGCGCGTGGTGAAGGAAATCAGCGCCGATCTGCGCGAGGGCTACCCGATGCAGCGCCTGCTGCAGGGCGATGTCGGCAGCGGCAAGACCGTGGTCGCGGCGCTGGCGGCCGCGCAAGCCATCGACTCCGGCTACCAGGCCGCGCTGATGGCGCCGACCGAGATCCTGGCCGAGCAGCATTTCAGGAAGATCGCCGCCTGGATGGAGCCGCTCGGCGTCAAAGTCGCCTGGCTCACCGGCAGCCTGAAGAAAAAGGAAAAGGCGGCCGCCAGCGAGATGGCGGAAACCGGCGAGGCGCACCTGGTGATCGGCACCCACGCGCTGATCCAGGACTCGGTGCAATTCGCCAGGCTCGGCCTGGTGCTGGTCGACGAGCAGCACCGCTTCGGCGTCGGCCAGCGCCTCACACTGCGCAACAAGGGCAGCGACGGCCTGGTGCCGCACCAATTGATGATGTCGGCCACGCCGATCCCGCGCACCCTGGCCATGACCTACTACGCCGACCTGGAAGTCTCGGTCATCGACGAACTGCCGCCGGGCCGCACGCCCATCGTCACGCGCGCCATCGACCAGAACCGGCGCGATGAGGTGATCGAGCGCGTGCATGCGGCGGCGCTGGAAGGGCGCCAGGCCTACTGGGTCTGTCCGCTGATCGAGGAATCGGAAGCGCTGCAGCTGCAAACCGCCACCGAAACCTACGAGACCCTGGCCGAAGCCCTGCCCGACTTGCAGGTGGGGCTGGTGCACGGACGCCTGAAGCCGGCCGAGAAGCAGGTGATCATGGACGCGTTTTCCGCCGGCGAGATCCACGTGCTGGTGGCCACCACCGTGATCGAGGTCGGCGTCGACGTGCCGAACGCCTCGCTGATGGTGATCGAGCACGCCGAGCGCTTCGGCTTGTCGCAGCTGCACCAGCTGCGCGGACGCGTGGGCCGCGGCTCGGCCGCCAGCGTCTGCCTGCTGCTCTACCAAAGCCCGCTGGGCCAGGTGGCCAAGCAGCGCTTGATGACGATGCGCGAGACCACCGACGGCTTCGAGATCGCGCGGCGCGACCTGGAAATCCGCGGTCCCGGCGAGTTTTTGGGTGCGCGCCAGTCGGGCCAGGCCATGCTGCGCTTTGCCGACCTGGAAACCGACCAGTGGCTGGTCGAGCATGCACGCGACATCGCCGCCGGGTTGCTCGAGCACGAAACGCCGGCGAACGTGGCCATCGTCGACGCCCACCTGGCGCGCTGGCTGGGCGGGCGCGAGGAATTCCTGAAGGTCTGATCAGAAAAAACCGGGGTCAGGTCTGCCATCAAGACACGGCCTCGTCTGTAGAGACGGAAATCGACCGCATTTCCACGGCAACCCTGCCTCGCCGGACCTATACAGCAGAGCTCGTGTCTGGATGGCAGACCTGACCCCGGCTGTTGTTTTTGTCACCGGGTGTGACAATTCGATAGACATTTGGCCACTGTTTCGGATTATCGTCGCGGGTTTCCGATAACAACAAACAGGACTCGGCCATGCCTTATCTCGGACTCGGACTTCACATCCTCGTTGCGCTTTTCTTCGCGGTCCATGCGGTGCGCACCGGTCGCCAGATGTACTGGCTGCTGATCCTCTTTTCCTTTCCGCTGCTCGGCAGCATCGTGTATTTCGCGGCCGTCTTCCTGCCGCACTCGCAGATCGAGCGCCAGGCGCGCCTGGCCGGCCGCGCGATCGGCCGCAGCCTCGACCCGGGCCGCGAAGTGCGCGAGGCGCAAGCCGATTTCGACCTGACCCCGACGGCGTACAACCAGATGCGCCTGGCGGGCGCCCTGCTCGACAATGGCCAGGCCGCCCAGGCCGTGGCGCAGTACGACGCCTGCCTGCAAGGGCCGTTCGGCGCCGATCCGGAAGTGATCCTCGGCGCGGCGCGCGCACAGCTGGCGCATGGCCAGCCCGAGCGCGCGGCGGCGCTGCTGGAACCCCTGCACGACAAGCAGCCGAATTTCCGTCCCGATGAAATCGGGCTGGAGCTGGGCCGGGCTTATCTGGGTTGCGGGCGCCGGGAAGAAGCGGGCGCGCAGCTGGAGGCGGTGGTGGCGCGCTTCGGCGGCATCGAGGCGCGCGTGGAGCTGGCCTTGTGGGCGCTGGCCAATGGCAAGGAAGGCGTGGCCGGGCGCGAGCTGCAGGAGATCGGTCTGGCGCGCAAGCACATGACCAAGCATGCGCGCGGCTTGTACCGGGAGATGTTCAGGCGGCTGGATGGGGCGGTGGCTGCGCGAGGGTGAGCGTCAATGCAGGCGGTTGGTGGGTTCTCAAACCCACCAGGCATATCAGGTGCTGATCGCCGTCGTAAACGTCAACCGGTTCCCGAACGGATCCTTCACCGACATGTCGCGCGTCCCCCACGGCATGGCCTCGATGCTTGGCCGCGCATACCCATACTCCCTGGCCGTCAGCTCCGCATGCAGGGCATCGAGATCGTCGACCGCGATGCGCATCGCCGCGCCGGGACAGCAGTCGCCATGGTGCTCGCTCAGGTGCAGCACGCAGCCATCGCGCGAGACCTGCAGGTACAGCGGAAACGCCGGCTCGAAGCGGTGCTCCCAGTCGACCTGGAAGCCCAGGAAGTCCACGTAGAATTCGCGCGCCTTGGCTTCGTTGAAGATGCGCAGGATTGGTGCGATGGCGCCCAGCTTCATGGGGCGGCTCCGTCGACGCGGGTCAGCTCGACCCCATCCACCGTCATCATCCACTTGTCGCCCACCTTGTGCGGCGGCTTGCTGACCACGAAGGTCGAGCGCACGAAGGGAACGCCGACGTCGAAATTGTCGCCGCTGAAGCCTTGCAGGTCCAGGCTGAGGTCCAGCTTCTTGCCCGGCCGGTCGCGCTTGTACTTGATCTGGCCGTCCTTGTTCATCTGGATGCGCATGTCCTTGCCCTGCCAGTCGCCGACATAGGCCAACTTCTCGGCGGGAACAGGATCGGCCAGCGCCGCGAGCGGCAGCAGGCAGGCGGCGAAAACGGCGGCGCGTAGCATAGGCATGAAGACTCCGGAGCAGGAAAGATCGTCGATGAGCAGGCCCAGTATTCGACGCATCGAAGCGCTTGTCAACATGCATACGCCGCCCGGCGTGGCGCGTTTACCCCGCCCGGTCGGCGTCGTACACCAGTCCGACTTGGCGCCGGATCTCGTCCATCACGCGCATCAGCGCCAGCGTTTCGTCGTGGGTCATGCCCGGGCTCTCGATCAAGCCGGCGCGCCAGCAGCGCTGGGCCTCGATCGCTTCGTGCACATAGCCATTGCCAAGATAAGGCGTGTCGACCGTGCGCGTGCTGCCGTCGTCCAGCGCCACCGTCACCGTGCGCGCCCGGTGGAACATGGTGTTCATGCGCACATGGCCGCGCGTGCCCGACACCGTCAGTTCGCCCGGCGTGCGCGCCAGGAACGAGCAGCTGCACACGGACATGCCGCCGCCTTCGTGCTGCAGCGTGAAGCCGGTCTGCACATCGACACCGGTCGGCCCCAGCTGCGCCTGCGCCCGCACCGCGCGCACCGGCCCGAGCAGGCTGGCCGCGATCGACAGCGGATAGATGCCCAGGTCGAGCAGCGCGCCGCCGCCCAGCGCCTGGTTGAACACGCGGTGCTCGGGACCGAAGCTGGCGGTGAAGCCGAAGTCGGCCACCACCTGGCTCACGTCGCCGATCTCGCCGGAGGCGATGATGCGCTTGACTTCCGCCAGCGCCGGCAGGAAGCGCGTCCACATCGCCTCCATCAGGAACAGCTTGTTCGCACGCGCCAGGGCGATCACCCCTTCGGCCTCGCGCGCATTCACCGTAAAGGCCTTCTCGACCAGGGCGCCCTTGCCGGCTTCCAGCACCAGCAGCGCATTCGCGGCATGCTGGGGATGGGGCGTGGCGATGTAGACCAGGTCGATGTCGCCGGCGGCCGCCAGCGCCTCGTAGGAACCGTAGGCCGCGCCAGCGCCGAATCCCGCGGCAAAGGCTTGCGCCTTGTCCTGGCTGCGCGAGGCCACGCCTGCCAGCACGGCGTCGGGCAAGTCGCCCAGTGCGGTGGCAAACGCGCGTGCGATCTTGCCGGTGCCGAGGATGCCCCAGCGGACGGGTGGATTCATTCAGGTTCTCCGTTTCGGTCGGAATACGCTTGCATCGGCATAGAAGGCGGCGTCCTGTCCAGGCCACCAGCCCGGCACGCCCAGCACCGGCAACGGCGTGAAGCCAGAGGTATTCAAGGGTTCGTTCGCCAGCTCGGTCGCCACACGCGCATCGATCCACGCGCGCTGTGCGTCATGCGATAGATTGAAGTAGTCATCGCCGGCGAACACCACGCGCGTATGCGCCGTGATCGCCTTGCGCGGCGCCACCAGCTTTTCCATCAGCGCGTGGCCGAACAGCCAGGCCTGGGCATCGCGTCCGAACATGGCGCGCTTGTCAAACAGCGCCGCGTCCCAGCAGTGGCCGCGCAGTGCGTCGACCAGCGCCTGCCCTTCGCTCGAGCCGCGCACCACCAGCAAGGCCGCGTTCTCATCAAAAATGGTGGCCGCATCGCGCGCCGGCCCGCGCGACTGCCCTACCCCGCCGGCGGCGTCGATCTGCGCCGCCTGCAAGGCGTTCAGCTGGCGCTTGATGAGGGGGAAGGTCTGCCACACCAGGCCATTGAAGAAGTCGTGCAGGTTGTCGCGCGTGGGCACGCCGCCGGTGGCGCTGATGAATGCCTCGTAGGCCGTTCCTTCGGGCAGCGCTTCCTGGGGCACGAAGGTGATCGGCAGGCCGCGGTGGTTGCGCAGGGCGAGGCTGGCCGCATTCCGATTGAAGGCAGGGGCAAACGCCTCGCCTTCGAGCTGCAGGCGTTCGAAGGCGGGGCGGATGCTGTCGTACCAGGGGCGGGACCAGTCGATCTGCGCCAGCATCGTCAAGCCTGGACCATCTTCCAGCCGATGTCCTCGCCGGCGTTCAGCGGTACCAGGCGGTCGTCGCCCATCGACACCGTGTTCGGAATGGTCCAGTTTTCGCGCGCCAGGGTGATCGTGCCTTCGTTGCGCGGCAGTCCGTAGAAGGCCGGGCCGTTGAAGCTGGCGAAGGCTTCCAGCTTATCCAGCGCGCCGGCGTCGGCAAAGGCTTGCGTGTACAGCTCCATCGCGTGCAGCGCGGTGTAGCAGCCGGCGCAGCCGCAGCTCGACTCCTTGGCGCCGATGGCGTGCGGCGCCGAATCGGTGCCGAGGAAGAAGCGCTCGTCGCCGCTGGTGGCGGCCGTCACCAGGGCCAGGCGGTGCTCTTCGCGCTTGAGCACGGGCAGGCAGTAGTAATGAGGACGAATCCCGCCGCGGAAGATCTCGTTGCGGTTGTACAGCAGGTGGTGGGCGGTGATGGTGGCCGCGATCGGGCCTTCGGCCTCGGCCACGTACTGGGCCGCGTCCTTGGTGGTGATGTGCTCGAAGACGATGCTCAGGGCCGGCAGGTCGCGGCGCAGCGGGCGCATCACGCGTTCGATGAACACGGCTTCGCGGTCGAACAAATCGATGTCGTGGTCGGTCACTTCGCCGTGCACCAGCAGCGGCATGCCGACTTCCTGCATCGTTTCCAGCACCTTGTAGCACTTTTTCAGGTCGGTGACGCCGGCGGCGGAATTGGTGGTGGCGCCGGCCGGGTAGAGTTTCACCGCGTGGATGAAACCGCTGTCTTGGGCGCAGCGGATCTCGTCCGGGTCGGTGTTGTCGGTCAGGTAGAGCGTCATCAGCGGCTCGAAGCTGCTGCCTTCCGGGAGCGCGGCCAGGATGCGGCTGCGGTAGGCGACTGCGTCGGCGGTGGTGGTGACCGGCGGCTTCAGGTTCGGCATCACGATCGCACGCGCGAACTGGCGCGCGGTATGCGGCAGCACGCTGGCCAGCGCCGCGCCGTCGCGCAGGTGCAGGTGCCAGTCGTCGGGGCGGGTGATGGTGATGGATTGCGGGGTGTCGAAGGTGGACATGGCGGCTCTCGGGATGCGGGACGGCGGTATTTTACCCGTATAGCGGGTGGTGGAGCGCGCCTGAACTTTCGGGTAGATTGAAGACCGGATACAGTATGCGTAGGGTGGGCCGGGCCGCGCAGGACTCCGTGCCCACGCGGAAGCCTGGGCAGTCATATCGGTGCCTACAATCCGCAAGCCGCCACGCGTTTGCGGGGCCGGATGATCATTCCGACGCGTTTCGACGGGGTCGGGATCGCGATAAAATCCAGCCAACGCTGCGCCTCGTTCCGCGTGGGCACGGAGTGCCCACCGTACGGACACGGCTCCGGCTGCATGTTGCCGGATCGCCGATCCGCCCCCCTGGGCGTGCTTGACAGCACTAACAGCGCCTAGGATACTGCGGAACTTGCCAAGATACTCAGAACGCATTCCGTTCGCACGCAGAACCACCCCATTTTGCCCCAGCCTCGCCGGCGCCAGGACCACGAATTCCGGCGCGCGCGGGATAGAACACAGGCCGACCACAGGAAGCACATGAACAATCGAAACCGTCTCACTACTTATATCCTGATCGCCCTCGTGCTCGGGATCGTCGTCGGCTACGTCGTCAACGTCAGTACGGCCAATCCGCAAGGCTTCGCCGACACCATGTCGCTGGTGACGACCCTGTTCCTGCGCCTGATTAAAATGATCATCGCGCCGCTGGTCTTCGCAACCCTGGTGGTGGGCATCGCCAAGATGGGCGACGCCAAGGAAGTCGGCCGCATCGGCGCCAAGGCGCTGGGCTGGTTCATCATTGCTTCCGTCCTGTCGCTGTCGCTGGGCCTGATCCTGGTGAACCTGTTCCGTCCGGGCGACGCCATGGCGCTGTCGGGCCACCTGCCGGCCATCGGCACCGATTCCGGCGTTACCGCCACCGGCCTGACCATGAAGGACTTCATCAGCCACCTGGTGCCGGTCTCGATTGCCGACGGCATGGCCAAGAACGAAATCCTGCAGATCGTCGTGTTCTCGGTGTTCTTCGGTATCGCCGCCGCCGCCGTGGGCGCGCGCGCCAACCCGATGATCGAAGCCATCGACGGCCTGGCCCACGTCATGCTGAAGGTCACCAGCTACGTGATGAACTTCGCGCCGATCGCCGTGTTCGCGGCGGTGGCCGGCATCGTCGCCAAGAGCGGCCTGTCGGTGCTGCAGACCTATGGCGTATTCATGGCCGAGTTCTACTTCGGGATCATCCTGCTGCTGCTGGCCCTGGTGGGCATCGGCGGCCTGTTCCTCGGCAAGCGCGTGCTGCGCCTGGTCGCCGAGCTGCGCGGCCCGACCCTGCTGGCCTTCTCCACCGCCTCGTCGGAAGCGGCCTTCCCGAAAACCCTGGAAGGCCTGGAGCGCTTCGGCGTGAAGAACCGCCTGGCCGCTTTCGTGCTGCCGGTCGGTTACTCGTTCAACCTCGACGGCTCGATGATGTACTGCACCTTCGCCACCGTCTTCATCGCCCAGGCCTACGGCATCGAGATGCCGCTGACGACCCAGCTGATGATGATGCTGGTGCTGATGGTTACCTCGAAGGGCATCGCCGGCGTGCCGCGCGCCTCGCTGGTGGTGATCGCCGCCACCCTCGGCCAGTTCAACATCCCCGAAGCCGGCCTGCTGCTCCTGCTGGCCATCGACCACTTCCTCGACATGGCGCGCTCGGGCACCAACGTGATCGGCAACGGCATCGCCACCGCCGTCGTCGCCAAGTGGGAGGGCGAGCTGGGCGAGTCGGTGCCGCACAAGGACGTCGCCACCTCGCCGCTGACCTGATCGCAGGGCATACCGCAAGCAAGGCCTTCCAGCATGGGAGGCCTTTTTTTCATAAGAAGAGAACGAGGAGAACACATGAAACAGCTGGTCGCAGCGGGTTTGCTGCTTTCCCTGAACGGCGCCCAGGCCGCCACCCAGACGGTCGACTGCGGCCGCCTGCTCGACGTGAAGAGCGGCACCTGGCGCGAGCGCGTCAGCATCGTGATCGAAGACGGCACGGTGAAGTCGGTCGGGCCGATGGCGTCCACGCCCGCCCCCGGCCGCATCGATTTGTCGAACAAATCCTGCCTGCCCGGCCTGATCGACATGCACGTGCACCTGACAAGCGAAACCCAGCCGGCGGTCGACGCCTACCGCGACCGCCTCACCGCCGACCCGGCCGACATGGCCTACCGCTCCGTGAAGTACGCCGAGCGCACCCTGATGGCCGGCTTCACCACCGTGCGCGACCTGGGCGCCGAGCAGGCCCTGAACGTGTCGCTGAAACGGGCCATCGCCGCCGGCGCGATTCCCGGCCCGCGCATGTTCACGGCCGGTAAATCGATCGCCACCGCCGGCGGCCATGCCGACCCGACCAACAATCTGTCGCACTTCCTCAGCCATGCGATCGGCACGCCGGGCCCGGCCGAAGGCGTGATCAACAGCCCCGACGAAGGCCGCCAGGCCGTGCGCGAGCGCTACAAGGAAGGCGCGGACCTGATCAAGATCACCGCCACCGGCGGGGTGCTGAGCCAGGCTGCCAGCGGCCAGAACTCGCAGTACACCGAGGATGAACTGAAGGCCATCGTCAGCACCGCGAAGGACTATGGCTTTCGCGTGGCGGCCCACGCCCACGGCGCCGAAGGCCTGAAGCGCGCCCTGCGCGCCGGCGTCGACTCGATCGAGCACGGCACCTTGATGGACGACGAGAGCGTGGCCCTATTCAAGAAGACCGGCGGCTGGTACGTGCCGACCATCTCGGCCGGCCGCTATGTCGCCGACAAGGCGAAAGACCCGAACTACTATTCGGCCCTGGTGCGCCCGAAGGCGGCCGCCATCGGGCCGCAGCTGCAGGCCACCTTTGCCCGTGCGTACAAAGCCGGCGTGAAGATCGCCTTCGGCACCGACGCCGGCGTGTTCCCGCACGGCGAGAATGCCAAGGAGTTTGGCTACATGGTGGAAGCCGGCATGACGCCGCTCGACGCCATCCGCGCCGCCACCATCCATGCCGCCACCCTGCTGGACCAGCCGAAGCGCCTCGGCATGCTGGAACCGGGCTTTGCGGGCGACATCGTGGCAGTAGATGGCGACCCGCTGCGCGACATCAAGCTGCTCGAGCAAGTGAAATTCGTGATGAAAGAAGGCGTCGTTTACAAGAACCTGTAACCGGTTTTTGCGACGCCACGTTTAAGGAGAAGTCCCATGCTGTTCCAACGTCATACCCGTTCGGCCGCCGCGCTGTTCGGCTTCCTGTACTGCCTGGCCTTTGCGGCGCAGGCGCAAACCCAAGCGGCCAAGCTGCCGAACGTGACCATCCTCGCTACCGGCGGCACCATCGCCGGCACCGGCGCCACCAGCACCACCACCGTCGGCTACACCGCCGCCACGGTGGGCGTGCAGGCGCTGATCCAGGCGGTCCCGGAAATCACCAAGGTGGCGAATGTCACCGGCGAGCAGGTGTTCCAGATCGCCAGCGAGAACATGGGCAACGAGCACTGGCTGCTTCTCGCCAAGCGCGTGAACACGCTGCTGGCCCAGCAGAACGTGGACGGCATCGTCATTACCCACGGCACCGATACGCTGGAAGAGACGGCCTATTTCCTGAACCTGGTCGTGAAGAGCAGGAAGCCGGTGGTGGTGGTCGGGTCGATGCGTCCGTCGACCGCGCTGTCGGCGGATGGGCCGATCAATTTGTACAACGCGGTGCTGCTGGCGGGTTCGCAGGAAGCGGTCGGACGCGGCGTGCTGGTGGCGCTGAACGACCAGATCCAGGCTGCGCGCGACGTCACCAAGACGAATACCACGACGGCCGATACCTTCAAGGCGACGGAGCTGGGCATGCTGGGGTATATCCAGGGCGGCAAGCCTTACTTCTACCGTTCGGCGGCGCGCAAGCACACGGTGGAGACCGAGTTCGATGTGATGAACCTGTCGGTGCTGCCGCAGGTGGAGATCGCGTATGCGCATGCGAACGTGGGGCCGGTGGCCATCGAGGCGCTGGTGGCGTCGGGCGCCAAGGGGCTGGTGCATGCGGGCGTGGGCAACGGCTCGCTGCCGGCCAAGGTGCGGCCTGCCTTGTCGGCTGCGCGCAAGAAGGGCGTGGTTATCGTGCGTTCGAGCCGGGTTGGGCAGGGTATCGTGGCGAGGAATGGCGAGGCGAATGACGATGAGCTGGACTTCGTGGCGGGGGATAACCTGTCGCCGCAGAAGGCGCGCATCTTGTTGATGCTGGCCTTGACCAAGACGAGCAATACGCGCGATATCCAGAAGATGTTCGGGACGTATTGATACGTTAATGGGGCTGTTGCCTGCCCTATTATCGGTGGGTTGAATCCGCGTGGGCACGGGGTGCCCACCCTACGGTTACCGTTATCGGCGAGTTCATACAAAGACCGTCACCGATACAGCGAGATCATACGAGAACCGGATACGCAGCGTGTGCCGTACGGTGGGCACCCCGTGCCCACGCGGATCATGCGAACCGATAGCGCCTCACGCAACAGCGCCGCGTTCCTCCAAACGGGACATCACCCCTCCCCCTGCAACTCCAACGGCGGCGACGCCAATTCCTCATCCGGCCGCGCCAGCTGCCTCTCCCACATCTGCGCATACAAGCCCTGCGCCGCCAGCAAGCTGCCGTGCGTCCCGCGCTCCACGATCCGCCCATGATCGAGCACGATGATCTGCTGCGCATCCGCGATCGTCGACAACCTGTGCGCAATGACCAGCGTGGTGCGGTTCTTCGCAATTTCCTTCAGCTGCCCCTGGATCGCCTGCTCCGATTTCGAATCCAGCGCCGACGTCGCCTCATCGAAAATCAGGATCGCCGGGTTCTTGAGCAAGGTGCGCGCAATCGCCACCCGTTGCTTCTCCCCGCCCGACAGCTTCAGGCCGCGCTCGCCCACCATGGTCTGGTACCCGTCCGGCAAGCTCTCGATGAACTCGTGGATCGACGCCGCCCTGGCCGCCGCCACGATGTCCGCATGGCTGGCCCCCGGCCGCCCATACGCGATGTTGTATTCGATGCTGTCGTTGAACAGCACCGTATCCTGCGGCACGATGCCGATGGCCGAACGCAGCGATGCCTGGGTCACGCTGCGGATATCCTGCCCATCGATGCTGATCGATCCCTGGTTCACATCATAGAAGCGGAACAGCAAGCGCGACAGCGTCGACTTGCCCGAGCCGCTATGCCCCACCACCGCCGTGGTGGTCCCGGCCGGAATCGCGAAGTCCACATCGAACAGGATCTGCCGCTTGGACTCGTAGCTGAACTCCACATGCGAGAAAGCCACGTGCGCGCCCCGGGTCACCAGCGGCTGGGCTGACGGTGCATCCGCCACCTCGCGGTTCTGGTCCAGCAGCCCGAACAAGCGCTCCATGTCCGCCAGCGCCTGCTTGATCTCGCGGTAGATCACGCCCAGGAAGTTGAGCGGAATGTACAGCTGGATCATGAAGGAGTTCACCAGCACCAGGTCGCCCAGCGACATGGTCCCGGCGATCACGCCCGCGGTGGCGCGCCACAGGATCAGGGTCACGGCGGTGGCGATGATCAGCGACTGCCCGGTATTGAGCACCGACAGCGAGGTCTGCGAACGCACCGCCGCATTCTCGTAATGCTGCAGGCCGGCGTCGTAGCGCTTGGCTTCGTAGTCCTCGTTGCCAAAGTACTTCACGGTCTCGTAGTTGATCAGCGAATCGATGGCCTTGGTGTTGGCTTTCGAATCGAGCTCGTTCATGGTACGGCGAAAGTGGGTGCGCCATTCCGTCACCACCACCGTAAACGTGATGTAGGTGGCCAGCGCGCCGGCCGTGATGATGGTGAACCAGATGTCGTAGTTGAAGGCGAGGTAGCCCAGCACCAGCGTGATCTCGACCAGGGTCGGCAACACGTTGAACAGCGAGTACGAGATCAGCGAATTCACGCCGCGCGTGCCGCGTTCGATATCGCGCGTCATGCCGCCGGTCTGGCGGTTCAAGTGAAAGCGCAGCGACAGCGCATGCAAATGGCGGAACACTTTCAGGGCGATGGTGCGCACCGCGCGCTGGGTCACGCGCGCGAACAAAAATTCGCGCAGCTCGGTGAACACCGTCGTGGACAGGCGCAGTGCGCCATAGGCCAGCAGCGCGCCGACCGGCAGCACCAGCAAAGCTTGCGGATGGGCCGGGTCGATGGCGAGTTGGTCGATGAGCTGCTTGAGCACCAGCGGCACGCCGACGTTCGCCATCTTGGCGCCGATCAGCGCGCCGAGGGCGGCGGTCACGCGCCATTTATATACCCACAGGTAGGGGAACAGGGTGCGCAGCGTGGCCCAGTCGGTACGTTGCCGGCCCGGTGTTTCGGGCTGTGGGAGGGATGAAGCGGAAGAGCGTCGCATGACAGGGGTCCGGGATTTATGGTTCAATTCGGGTCGATTGTAGCTTTTCACGAGAATTCACGATGACCACGCCAGAAAAAAACGAAACCCCGCTCAACCGCCTGCCGGAAGGGAAGATTCCGCAGCTGCGGGTGATGCCGGGCGCCCCCGACGCCAATATCTATGGCGATGTGTTCGGTGGCTGGATCATGGCCCAGGTCGACATCGCCGGCTCGCTGCCGGCCACGCGCCGCGCGAATGGCCGCGTCGCCACCATTGCCGTCAACTCCTTCCTGTTCAAGAACCCGGTGTTCGTCGGCGACCTGCTGTCGTTCTACGCCGATATCGTCAAGGTTGGCAACACCTCGATCACCGTGTATGTCGAGGTCTACGCCGAGCGCAACCGCCTGCAGTCGAACATCGTCAAGGTCACCGAGGCGACCCTGACCTACGTGGCCACCGGCCCGGACCGCAAGCCGCGCCAGCTGCCGCCGCTGGAATCGCTGATCCAGCACCACGAGCAGTAATGACAGGGCCGCGCCGCGCCTTCCTGCTGGACGCGGCGCGCCTCGCGGCGGCGGCCAGCACCGGTCTCGGCTTCACGGCCAGCACACGTGCGGCCGGCCCCGCCTACCCTTTCAGCCTCGGCGTCGCCTCCGGTTCGCCGCTGCCGAACGCGGTGATCCTGTGGACCCGCATCCTGCACGACCCGCTCAATGCGGGGTCGACGCCCGCGCTCGCGCTCACGGTGCGCTGGGAAGTGGCCGAGGACGAAGCCTTCCGCAAGGTGGTCGGCAAGGGCAGCGCGGTCGCCTCGCCCGCCCTCGCGCACAGCGTGCACGTGGATGCGACCGGCCTGCAGCCGGACCGCCCCTACTGGTACCGCTTCATCCTGGGCGACGCCGTCAGCCCGGTCGGCCGCACGCGCACCGCGCCGGCGCCCGACGCCATGCCGGCCAGGCTGAAGCTGGCCGTGGCCTCTTGCCAGCACTGGGAGTTCGGCCACTACGCGGCGCACCGCCATATCGCGCAAGCCGCGCCCGACCTGGTCGCCTTCCTCGGCGACTACATCTACGAGTGGGGCCCCTACCAGCTGCGCCATCCGCCACGCGCGGTGCGGGTCGACGAATCCTTCACCCTGGCCCAGTACCGTGCGCGCTATGCGCAATATAAAAGCGACCCGGATCTGCAGGCAGCGCACCACGCCGCACCCTGGATCGTGACCTGGGACGACCACGAAGTGGCCAACGACTACGCGGGTGACGTCGACGAACGCCTGGCGCAAGACTTCGCCGCCAGAAGGGCCGCCGCCTACCAGGCCTATTACGAACACATGCCGCTGCGCCTGCCCGTGCCCAAGACAGGCTTCGGCGAGCTGCGCATGCACCAGCGCTACGACTGGGGTCGCCTGGCGCGCTTCCACGTACTCGACGACCGCCGCCACCGCTCGCCGCTGGCCTGTTCGAAACCCGGCCGCGGCGGCTCGAACGTGGTGCTGGCGCGCGCCTGCGACGCGCTGCGCGACCCGGCGCGCACCATGCTCGGCGGCGAACAGGAAGCCTGGCTGGCGCAAGGCCTGTCAACCTCGAAGGCGCGCTGGAACATCCTGGCCCAGCAAACCCTGATGGCGCAATCGAGCGGCGTACCGGTCCAGTCTCCCGGCGACGGCCGCTTCTGGACCGATGGCTGGGACGGCTATCCGGCCGCGCGGCGGCGCCTGTTCGACACGCTAGTAAAAAGCCGCGCGCACAATCCGCTGGTGCTGTCGGGCGACGTGCACACCTTTTATGCAGCCGAACTGCGGCGCGACTTCGACCGGCCGGCATCGAACGCCAATCCGGTCATCGCCGCCGAATTCTGCGGCACCTCGGTCACGTCCAGCTCGCGCGCCCAGGCACGCACCCAGGAAAACGTCGAGCGCAATCCGCACATCCTGTACGGGCGCAGCGACCGGCGCGGCTACATGCTGCTGGAGATCACGCCGAGCGCCACCGATGCGCGCTTCATGGCCCTCGACGATGTGCGCGATGCCGCGTCCGGCCAGTCGCTGGCGGCCGCCTTCCGGGTAAGGAGCGGCTCCCCTGCCGTGGAGCGCGGCAGCGTCACCATCTGAACAACGGATTCGGTAACGAAGAAGCAAGGGAATCCCCGTTCTCGCTTAGAATGTAATGCTATTCGTCATTAATTCCCTCGATCCTGCGAGGCGCGCCCGACATGCCCCACTCTTCTTCCCCCGCCCCTGCCGACCATGATGCCCTGAGCTGGCTTTCCGGCGGCGGCGAGATGGGCGCCCTGATCCGTTCGATGGACTGGTCGAAGACCAAGCTCGGCCCGCTCGAGCTGTGGCCGCAGAGCCTGCGCACCTCGGTCAGCCTGTGCCTGTCCTCGACCTTCCCGATCCTGGTGGCCTGGGGGCCGGACGATGTCCAGATCTACAACGACGCCTACCGCCCGATTTGCGGCGATTTGCATCCGCAGGCGATGGGGGCCCCGTTCCGGGAAATCTGGGCCAGCGCGATGCCGGTGGTGGGCGACGCCTTCGATCGCGCGCACAAGGGCGAAGGCGCCTACATCAAGGACCAGCGCATGTTCCTCGACCGCCTCGGCTACCTCGAGGAAGCCTTCATGACCTTCTCGTTCTCGCCGATCCGCGACGAGTCGGGCGAAGTGGGCGGCGTCTTCCACCCGATCACCGAGTCCACCGCCACGGTGCTGAGCGCGCGCCGCACCCAGGCCCTGCGCGACCTGAGCACGGCCATCGGCGACGCGCGCACCGTGGACGACATCGGGCGCGACATCGCGGCCCAGTTCCCGCACATGACGCTCGATTTGCCCTTCCTGCTGCTGTACCAGATCGACGCCGACAGCGGCCAGCTGACGCTGCAATGCTCAGTGGGGCTGGACGCCCATCCGCAGCTGGCCCCGACGCTGCTCGATGCCGACGACGCCCTGTGGCCGTTCGCGCGCACCGCGCAGGCCGGCAGTGCCCAGCGCATCGACGGCATCGCGCCGCGCTTTGCGGGCGCCGCCTGCGGCCCCTACGAGCACGCGCCGGAAACGGCGATGGTGCTGCCGGTGAGCGTGCCGGGCCAGGAAGCCCTGTTCGGCTTCGTGGTGGCCGGCGTAAGCGCCGCGCGCGCCCTCGACGCCGACTACCTGCACTTCTATGAATCGCTCGGCGCGGCCGTGAACACGGCGGTCGGCAACGTCATCGCCTATGAAAAGGAGCAGCGCCGCGCCGAGGAACTGGCCCAGATCGACCGCGCCAAGACCGCCTTCTTCTCGAACGTCTCGCACGAATTCCGCACGCCGCTGACCCTGATCCTGGGCCCGCTCGACGACGCCCTGGCCGACCTCGACGATCCGCTCGGCCCGGCCCAGCGCAAGCGCATCGACGTCACCCACCGCAACGCCCTGCGCTTGCTGAAGCTGGTCAATTCGCTGCTCGATTTTTCCCGCATCGAAGCCGGCCGGGTGCAGGCAACCTATGTGCCGACCGACCTGGCGCGCCTGACCGCCGACCTGGCCAGCGTGTTCGAGTCGGCCATGGCCAAGGGCGGCCTGGCCTACGAGGTCGATTTGCAGGACCCGGGCGAGCCGGTCTGGGTCGACCGCGACATGTGGGAAAAGATCGTCTTCAACCTGCTGTCGAATGCCTTCAAGTTCACGCTGAAAGGCCGCGTGGGCGTGTCGCTGCGGCGTATCGACGGCATGGTGCGGCTGACGGTGCAGGACACCGGCAGCGGCATTCCGGAAGCGGAACTGCCGCGCGTGTTCGAGCGCTTCCACCGCATCGAGGGCACGCCGGGCCGCACCTATGAAGGCACCGGCATCGGCCTGGCCCTGATCCAGGAACTGGTACGCCTGCATGGCGGCAGCATCGCCGTGCACAGCGTGCTGGGCGACGGCACCCGCTTCGAGGTCGACATCCCCTTCGGCCACGCCCACCTGCCGGAAACGCGCATCGTCGATGCCGGCAATGCCGACGGCGCCGACGCCGGCCGCATGGGCGCGGCCTTTGTCGAGGAAGCGCTGCGCTGGCTGCCGGACGAAGCGGCGCCGGCAGTCGTGCGCCCGGCCGCCGCCGGCACGCTGCTGCAGCCGGCCGCCGCGCTGCCGCGCATCCTGATCGCCGACGACAACAACGACATGCGCGCCTACCTGAAGGCGCTGCTCGACCCGCATGCGGAGGTGACGGTGTGCGCCGACGGCGAGGCCGCCTTCGTGGCGCTGCAGCGCGGCCTGCCGGCCCTGCCCGACCTGCTGCTGAGCGACGTGATGATGCCCAAGCTCGACGGCTTCGGCCTGATCGCGCGGATCCGCGCCGACGCGGCGCTGCGCCACCTGCCGGTGATCCTGCTGTCGGCACGCGCCGGCGAGGAAGCCAAGGTCGAAGGCCTGCAGGCGGGCGCCGACGATTACCTGGTCAAGCCGTTTGCCGCCAACGAACTGCTGGCGCGCGTGCAGCGCCAGGTGGAACTGGGCCGCGAGCGCCAGCTCCACCTGCAGGCCCTGGGCATGCGCGAATCGTATTTCCGTTCGCTGATCGACGTCGCCCCCGTGATCATGTGGACCACCGACGAGGCGGGCATGTGCACCTACCTGAGCCGGCGCTGGGCCGAATACACGGGCCGCAGCTGGGACCAGGACCAGGGCATGGGCTGGATGAATGCGGTGCACCCCGAGGACTACCCGCGCACGCGCGCGGCCTTCCTGGAAGCGAATGCGACGCGCACCTCGTTCAAGGTCGACTACCGCCTGCGCCTGCAGGACGGCAGCTACCGCTGGTTCGTCGATGACGGCATGCCGCGCGTGGACGAGGCCGGCCGGCCGAACGGCTACGTCGGCACCGTCACCGACATCCACGTGCGCACCCTGCTGCAGCTGCGCCTGGAGCGGGTGGCGCGCGCCGGCGACATCGGTGTCTGGTATGCCGATGCGCCCTTCAGCGCATTCCGCCTGAACGAGCAGATGGCCGCCCACCTGGGCCTCGATGGCCGCCATGAAGTGGCGGGCGCCGACCTGCTGGCCGCCGTTGCCGAGGAAGACCGTGCGCGCGTCGAGGAGCACGTCGCCCATGCGATGGGCCACGGCATGCCGGTCGACGTCGAGTTCCGCCAGGCCGACGCCGCGGCGGGACGCTGGCTGCGCGCGGTCGGCTGGTGCGACCTCGACGACAAGAACCAGCCGCTCGGCTTCGACGGCGTCACCCTCGACATCAGCCACCACAAGAACGCCCAGCAGGAACTGGAGCGCCTGGCCAATGAGCTGGCCGAGCGCAACCGCATGCAGAGCGAGTTCCTGTTCACGCTGGCGCACGAGCTGCGCAACCCGCTGGCGCCGATCCGCACCGGCCTCGAGCTGATGCGGGTGAATCCGGCGATGGGCCAGTCGGGCGACGTGCAGGGCATGATCAAGCGCCAGGTCGACCACATGGTGCACCTGGTCGACGATTTGCTGGACATGGCGCGCCTGTCCGAGGGCAAGGTCGAGCTGCGCCGCAGCGCCGTGCTGCTCGACGAGGTGGTGCAGGATGCGGTCGAGATGAGCATGCCGCTGGTCTCGGGCGGCGGCCACCATCTCGAGCTGCGCCTGCTGGGCGCCCCGCTGCCGCTGTACGTCGACCGCCACCGCATCGCCCAGGTGCTGAGCAACCTGCTGAACAACGCGGCCAAGTACACGCCGCAGGGCGGCCGGATCGTCGTCGACGCGGCGATCGAGGACGGCGAAGTGATGATCGGCGTGACCGACACCGGCATCGGCATCGAAGCCGGCATGCTGTCGGCGATCTTCGACATGTACGCCCAGGTGCAGGAACACGCCACCATGGCCCAGGGCGGCCTGGGCGTGGGCCTGAACCTGGTCAAGCGCCTGGTCGAGCTGCATGGTGGCCGGGTGAGGGCCTGGAGCGCGGGGCTGGGCGAAGGCAGCCGCTTCACGGTGATCCTGCCGGTCGAGGCAGTGGGGACGGAGGCGCCGGCGCAGGCGTCTTCGCGCCCAGCGCCTGCCGCGTCCCGGCCGCCTGGCGACGGCCTGCGCATCCTGGTGGTCGACGACAACGCCGACGCCGCCGAGATGCTGCAGGCGGTGCTGGAAATGAGCGGCCACGCGGTGGCGGTGGCCTACGACGGCAAGGCCGCCCTGGCGCGCGCCGCGAGCTTCCGTCCCGACGCCGTCTTCCTCGACATCGGCCTGCCCGACCAGAGCGGCTTCGAGGTCGCCCAGGCCCTGCGCCGCATCGACGGCATGGACAAGGCCACGCTGGTCGCCCTGACCGGCTGGGGCGCCCACGAGGACCGCCAGCGCTCCAGCGAGGCCGGCTTCGACGCCCACCTCACCAAGCCGGCCGACCTGGACCGCGTGCACGAAGTGCTGCGCGACGCCGCGCAAAAAGCCGGCCGCTGACGCAAGGATTAACCTGCACCTTTAACCGTACGGTGGGCACCCCGTGCCCACGCGGTTACGTGCTCATCCCTGGTCCGTGGCCGCGATGACTCGCTCCGCAGCGCGAACGACGGCCCGCGGCGCTAACGAGACGCCTTGGGAGAGGCCGGCAAGACGCGGCATCATCGACAAGACCAGCGCCAACAATGCGCACCGTTCCGCGTGGGCACGGGGTGCCCACCGTACGGTCACAGCCAACGTAAAAAAAACCGGCATCGCAATGCCGGTTCTTCATTCAACAGCCCAATCTCAAGCCGTCTGCTTCTCATCCCGCAGCTCGCGCCGCAGGATCTTGCCGACGTTGGTCTTCGGCAGCGTCTCGCGGAACTCCACCTGGCGCGGGCGCTTGTAGCCGGTCAGCTCGTCCTTGCAGAAGGCCAGCAGTTCCTCGGCGGTCAGCTTCGGGTCCTTCTTCACCACGTACAGCTTCACCGCTTCGCCCGAATGCGCGTCCGGCACGCCGACGCAGGCCACTTCCAGCACGCCTGGGTGCGAGGCGACCACGTTCTCGACTTCGTTCGGGTACACGTTGAAGCCCGAGACGATGATCATGTCCTTCTTGCGGTCGACGATGCGGGTATAGCCCTTCTCGTCCATGATGCCGATGTCGCCGGTCTTCAGGAAGCCGTCGGGCGTCATGACCTTGGCGGTTTCGTCGTCGCGCTTCCAGTAGCCGGCCATCACCTGCGGGCCGCGCACGGCGATCTCGCCGGACTGGCCGAAAGGCACCGCGTTGTTCGACTCGTCGAGGATCAGCACCTCGGTCGAGGGCAGCGGCAGGCCGATGGTGCCGGTAAAGGCGGTGATGTCGCAGCGGTTGGCGGTGACCACCGGCGAGGTCTCGGACAGGCCATAGCCTTCGACGATCGGCGTGCCGGTGATCGCCAGCCATTTGTCGGCCACGGCCTGCTGCACCGCCATGCCGCCGCCCGGGCAGACCAGGTAGGTGGAGTGATCCAGGCTGGCAAAGGCCGGCTGGTTGACCAGGCCGTTGTACAGGGTGTTCACGGCCGGGAAGACGTTGATCTTGTACTTGCCCAGTTCCTTGATGAAGCCGTCCATGTCGCGCGGGTTCGGGATCAAGACGTTCATGCCGCCCAGGCGCATGCCCAGCAGCGCGCAGACCGTCAGCGCATAGATGTGGTACAGCGGCAGCGCGCACATGAATTCGAGCTGCTTGCCGGCCGGCGCATTGCCCAGCGAGGGGCCGAACCAGGCTTCGTTCTGCAGCACGTTGGCCAGCACGTTCTTGTGCAGCAGCACGGCGCCCTTCGACACGCCGGTGGTGCCGCCGGTGTACTGCAGGAAGGCGATGTCGTCGTGGCCCAGCTTGACCGGGTTGAACTTCAGGCGCTCGCCCAGGGACAGCACCTTCTTGAAGGGCGTGTGGCCAGGCAGCGACCAGGCCGGCACCATCTTCTTGACCTTGCGGACCACGAAGTTGACGACCGCGCCCTTCAGGCCGCCCAGCATGTCGCCCATGCTGCCGACCACCACGTGCTTGACCTGGGTATGCGCGATCACCTGCTCCACGGTGTGGGCAAAGTTTTCCAGCACGACCAGCGCCTCGGCGCCGGAATCGATCAGCTGGTGCTGCAGTTCGCGCGGGGTGTACAGGGGATTGACGTTGACGATGGTGTAGCCGCCGCGCAGGGCGGCCGCCATGGCGACCGGGTATTGCAGCACGTTCGGCAGCATGATGGCCACGCGCGCACCCGGCTGCAGGCCGCGGTTTTGCAGCCAGGCCGCCATCGCCTGCGACAGGCGGTCCAGCTCGCCGTAGGTGATGGCCTTGTCCATGCAGGCAAAGGCCTTCTGGCCAGCGTACTTGCGGAAGGATTCTTCCAGCAAATGGGTCAGGGAACGGTACTGCGTCGGGTCGATTTCCGCCGCCACCCCTGCCTGGTACGACTTGCGCCAAAACTTGTCCATCTGTGCCTCGCCTTCTTCAACTGTGTGTCCAATAAAATGCAAAACCGCCCGGATAGACTCCGGGCGGCTGTGCCGGCCATGCCTGCGCCGTACGACGACGCTAGGCCGCTTCTTTCTGTTTCTGCTGCTGTTCGTCGCGCAGCGCGCGCCGCAGGATCTTGCCGACGTTGGTCTTCGGCAGTTCGTCGCGGAATTCGATGTACTTCGGTTTCTTGTAGCCGGTGAACTGCTGCTTGCAGTAGTCCAGCAGCGCGCTTTCGGTCAGGCCCGGGTCCTTGCGCACCACGAACACCTTCACCGCCTCGCCGGAATGCTCGTCCGGCACGCCGACGACCGCGCATTCGAGCACGCCCGGGTGGGCGGCGATCACGCCTTCGAGTTCGTTCGGATACACGTTGAAGCCCGACACCAGGATCATGTCTTTCTTGCGGTCGACGATCTTCACGTAGCCGCGCTCGTCCATGATGCCGACGTCGCCCGACTTGAAGTAGCCGTCCGGCGTCATGACCTTGGCGGTTTCGTCCGGACGGTTCCAGTAGCCGGCCATGACTTGCGGGCCGCGGATGCCGATCTCGCCGGTCTGGCCCAGCGGCAGGATATTGCCGTCGTCATCCAGGATGGCGATATCGGTGGACGGCACCGGCAAGCCGATGGTGCCCGTGAAGCCCTGCTCGTCGGCGCGGTTGCAGGTGGCCACCGGCGAGGTTTCCGACAGCCCGTAGCCCTCGATGATACTCTTGCCGGTTATTTGTTTCCACTTGTCATTAACCGCTTGCTGCACGGCCATGCCGCCGCCGTTCGCGGTTTTCAGCGTGGAAAAGTCGAGGCGCGCGAAGTCCGGGTGGTTGACCAGCGCGTTGTACAGCGTGTTCACGGCCGGCAGCGTGGTGATCTTGTACTTGCCCAGCTCCTTGATGAAGCCCGGGATATCGCGCGGGTTCGGGATCAGGATGTTCATGCCGCCCACGCGCATGCCCCACATGGCGCAGGCCGTCAGCGCGAAGATGTGGTACAGCGGCAGCGCGCAGACGATGTTCGGGAACTCGACCGCGGGCGGCTGCGACAGCGCCGGTTCGGCCCAGGCCTCGGTCTGCAGCACGTTGGCGATGATGTTGCGATGGGTCAGCGTGGCGCCCTTCGAGACGCCGGTGGTGCCGCCGGTGTATTGCAGGAAGGCGATGTCTGAGGCATTCAGTTCCGGCGCCGTGTAGGGCATCTTCGCGCCCTGGGCCAGCGCTTCCTTGAAGCGCACCATGTTCGGGATGGCGAAGTCCGGCACCATCTTCTTGACACTACGCACCACGAAGTTCACCAGCATGCCCTTGGCGCCGCCCAGCAGCTCGCCCATGCTGGCCACGACCACGTGGCGCACCGGCGTGTTCTTCAGCACCTGCTCCACGGTGTGGGCGAAGTTTTCCAGCACGATGATGGCTTCGCTGCCCGAGTCCTTCAGCTGGTGCTCGAGTTCGCGCGCGGTGTACAGGGGATTGACGTTGACCACGGTGTAGCCGGCGCGCAGGATCGCGGCAATCGCGATCGGGTTCTGCAGGATGTTCGGCATCATCACCGCCACGCGCGCGCCCTTGGCCAGGCCGCGGCTTTGCAGCCAGGCCGCCAGTTTCTTCGAGCAGGCGTCGAGTTCGGCATAGGTCAGGAACTTGTCCATGCACACGTACGCATTGTTCTGCGCGTACTTCTGGAACGACTCGTCCAGCATGTGCACGAGTGACCGGTACTGGTCCGGGTTGATTTCAGCCGGTACGCCAGCTGGATACGATTTCAGCCAAATCTTGTCCATCAGATGCCCCTGTCTCCAATAGTATCGTTGTCGTTCGAGCTAGATTATCAAATAATATTTGCAAATCGAACGTGCGTGCTTATGCCTTTGCTATTGCCGCATATGATGCTATCGGGCAGCGCGCTCCTATGCAAGCGCTTTTGCCTTAATTGGAACAGGGACTCTACGGACGCCTTCAGGGCATCGCGCCATTGCTGCGTTGCACCATGATCGGCGCGCCCGGCACGCTGGCGTCGAACACCTTCAGCGTGGCCGTGCGCTCCGCCTTGTCGCGCTTGGACAGCTGGGTGACTTCGCTGTAGAACTTGCGGAAATCCTGGTCCTTGCGCAGCATCGCGCGGAAGGCCGGCACGTAGTCGTTGTAGGTGGCGATCGAGGCCAGGTGGGCGTTCGAGAGCGGCTCGGCGAAGAAGCGGTCGTAGCCGGCATAGCCGCCCCAGTCCGCCTTCAGCACCTGGTACTCGTCCTTCAGCGCCAGGAACAATTTCGCCTTGGCGATGCGCTTGTCTTCGTCGCCGACCGGCGCGGCATAGGTCCGTTCCAGCTCGCGCCGGTACTTCAGCAGCAGTGCCAGGAAGCCCTTGCGCCGCACCGAGTAACGCTCGTAGGCATCTCGCATGGCGGGGTTGCCGAACTTTTCCAGCCACATCTCGACGCCCGCTTCCTCGACCGCGCTGGCGAAGGACTCGTTGAAGCGCGAGTCGCCCGGCACGTAGACCACCTGGTGCGCCAGCTCGTGGAAGATCAGGCGCGCCAGTTCGGCGTCGGGGTAGTTGATGAAGGTGGAAATCAAGGGATCGCTGAACCAGCCCAGCGTCGAATACGCGCTGACGCCGCCGACCTCGACGTCGCGGCCTTCCGAGCGCAATTGCTTGGCGTAGGCCTGGGCGTCGTCCTTGTTGTAGTAGCCGCGGTAGTTCACGCAGCCGGCCACCGGGAAGCACCATTGCAGGGGTTTCAGCGAGAGTTCGGGCGTGGCCACCACGTTCCACAGCACGTACTGGCGTTTCAGGGCGGCGTAGTTTTTATAACTGCCGTTGTCTGGCAGACCCATCTTCTGGACGGCGAACAGGCGGATCTGGCGCGCGGTTTCGAGGCGGTGTCGGAGGGAAGTGTTGGTGGCGGGATCGGCCAACCAGTCGTCGATCGGCCTTGCGTCGGAGAGGAGTTCCAGCTGGCCTTGCGCCGCCTGGGTGTAGTAATTCAGAGTAGAACAACTGGCAAGCATTCCGGCGGCAGCGCCCGCGATGAGCGCATGCCGGAAAAAGCGGGGGAGTCTAGTGAGGAGTGTCTTCATGTCCGGGTCGGGGCGCGGCCTTTTCGACCTGCACCAGGGTGTCGTAGAAAGTAGGCGCCCGACCCATGTCGGTCAGGCGCTGGCTGGTCACTTCATTGGCGTTCTTGCCGTCGCTGGCGAGTTTCTTCCACCAGATCGACAAGCCCACCACGAGGCCCGGTCGCGCTTTCTCGGTCACGCGCGCCTTGGCAACAAACGAGCCGCGGTCGTTGAAAATACGTGCCATGTCACCGTGCACGATGCCGCGCGGGGCGGCATCAAACGGGTGGATGTCGAGGTGCGGCTCGCCCTCGGTTGCACGCAGGCTCTGTACATTGACAAAGGTTGAGTTCAGGAAGTTCCTTGCTGGCGGAGAAATCATCGCCAGCGGATATTGTTTTGCCAACTGCGGATTCGAGGCCACCGACTCGTAGGGGGCGATGTAGGCCGGCAGCGGATCGAGACCGTCGCGCTCCATCGTGCTCGAATAAAACTCGCACTTGCCCGACGGCGTGGGAAAGCCGCCCTCGGCAAACGGCGCGTCTGGCATATTCAGTTTTTGCCAGCCCTTTTGCTTCAGCGATTCCCAGTCGAAGTGGATGGCGCGGGTGTGGGTCTTGTCGAAGGCTTGCGCCGCCAGTTCCTCGTCGCTCTCCTGGAAGCAGGGGTCATGGAAGCCCATGCGCGCGGCCAGCAGGCGGAAGATTTCCGTGTTCGGCTTGGACTCGCCCAAGGGCGCAATCGCCGCGTTATTCGCCAGCATGTACAAGTGACCATAGGCCAGGTGGGCATCGACGTGCTCGAGCTGGGTGGTGGCCGGCAGCAGGATGTCGGCGTAGTCGGCGCTGTCGGTGCGGAACTGTTCCAACACCACCGTGAACAAGTCTTCGCGCTCGAAGCCGGCCTGCACCTTGGCCGAGTCCGGGGCAATCGCCAGCGGATTGGCGTTGTAGACGATCACTGCTTCGACCTTCGGGCCGAATTCGGGCGAAGCGTCCTTCAGCAAATCGTCGCCGATGGTGGTCATGTTGATGGTGCGAACCGGGCGGCCGGCCAGCAAATCCGGGCGCTGCAGCACGGCGCGGTTTGCCGGGAAGGAGCCCGAGGTCGACAGCTGGATGCCGCCGGCCGCATGGCGCCAGGCGCCGACCAGGGCCGGCAGGCAGCTCATGTTGCGCACGGCCATGCCGCCGCCTTTTGCGCGCTGTACGCCGTAGTTGCAGCGGATCGCCACCGGCTCGCCGCGCCGGGCGGTTTCGCCATACAAACGTGCCAGGTCGATTACTTCCTGGGCCGTGATGCCGCAGGTCTCGGCGGTGCGCTCGGGCGTCCATTCGGCGGCGCGCTCCTTCAACTGGTCGAAGCCCAGGGTGTAATCGGCGATGTAGTCGTGGTCGAGCAGGTTTTCGCTGATGAGCACGTGCATCATGCCCAGCGCCAGCGCCGAGTCCGTGCCCGGCAGCAGGGCAATGTGCTGGTGGCACTTCTCGGCCGTCAGCGAGCGATAGGGATCGATGGCAATCAGCTTCGCGCCGCGGCGCTTGGCTTCCTGGGCCCGCATCCAGAAGTGCAGGTTCGAGGCGATCGGGTTGCCGCCCCAGATGATGATCAGCTTGGCATCCTGGAACTGCTCCATGTCGGTACCGATCGAGGCGCCGATCGTGTACTTGTAGCCGGTAAAGCCGGCGGTGGCGCAGATGGTGCGGTCGAGCAGCGAGGCGCCCAGCTGGTTGAAGAAGCGCAGCGACATCGACTCGCCCTGCACCAGGCCCATGGTGCCGCAATAGCTGTAGGGCAGGATGGCTTGCGGGTCGCGCGCAGAAATAAGCTTCAAGCGTGTGGCGATCTCGTCGAGCGCTTCGTTCCAGCTGATCTGTTCGAACTTTCCCTCGCCCTTCTTGCCGACGCGGCGCATCGGATGCAGCACGCGGTCCGGCGAATAGGTGCGCTCGACGTAGCGCGAGACCTTGGTGCAGAGCACGCCGGCGGTGGTCGGATGGTCCGGGTCGCCGCGCACCGCGGTGGCCACGCCGTCCTCGACGGTGACGAGGATGGCGCAGGTATCGGGGCAATCGTGGGGGCAGGCGGCGCGGACTTGGGTAATGCTCATTCTGAATCAGTTCCAGGGAAAAAACGTCGAGAAACCAATACTTTATCCGATTCCGGCTGGCTTCGTGGCGGACTGGCCCGCCCACTGCTGCCGGGCTGGATTTCATCTGCTGACAAGGGCTACAATGGTTTCAACAGATGTAAGCGAACTACTGCTGCCAGGGAGAACAAGATGAGACTCGTAGAACCTATCCTCGCTTTCCAGACCGAACTGGAACAAATCCGGCGCGACATCCACGCCCATCCGGAACTGTGCTACGAAGAACAACGCACCGCCGACGTGGTGGCTGCGCGCCTGGCCGAATGGGGCATTCCCGTCGTGCGCGGGCTGGGCATCACCGGTGTGGTCGGCATCATCAAGAACGGCACGTCGGAGCGGGCAATCGGCCTGCGCGCCGACATGGATGCGCTGCCGATGCAGGAACTCAACACATTTGACCATGCGTCGCGCCACCCCGGCAAGATGCATGCATGCGGTCACGACGGTCATACCGCGATGTTGCTCGGCGCAGCCCACTATTTGTCGCGTCACCGCAACTTCGATGGCACGGTGTATCTCATTTTTCAACCCGCCGAGGAAGGCGGCGCCGGCGCGCGCAAGATGATCGAGGACGGCCTGTTCGACCAGTTCCCGATGGACGCCGTGTACGGCATGCACAACTGGCCGGGCCTGCCGGCGGGCAGCTTCGGCGTGATCCCGGGGCCGATGATGGCATCGAGTAACGAGTTCCGCGTGACCGTCAAGGGCAAGGGTGCGCACGCGGCGCAACCGCACCGCGGCATCGACCCGGTGATGGTGGCGGTGCAGATCGCGCAAGCCTGGCAAACCATCATCTCGCGCGAAAAGAATCCGCTGGAAACGGCGGTGCTGTCGATCACGCAAATCCATGCGGGCAGCGCCACCAATGTGATTCCCGACGAGGCGGTGCTGATCGGGACCGTGCGCACCTTCTCGACCGCCGTGCTGGACTTGATCCAGGAGCGCATGGAAGCGATGGCGAAGGGCGTGGCGGCCGGGTTCAACGCGACGGTCGATTTCGGCTTCAAGCGCAATTACCCGCCCTTGATCAACGATCCGGACAAGACGGCTTTCGCGATCGAGGCGATGCGCGCCGTGGTGGGGCCAGCGGCCGTGAACACGGCGGTGGAGCCGACCATGGGCGCGGAGGATTTCGCCTTCATGCTGCAGGCCAAGCCGGGCTGCTATGTCTTCATCGGCAACGGCGACGGCGAGCACCGCGCCGGCGGGCATGGCTTGGGGCCTTGCCAGCTGCACAATGGCAGCTATGACTTCAACGATGACTTGCTGCCGATCGGCGCGAGTTATTGGGCCAGGCTGGTGGAGATGAGTTTGCCGGTGGGGTGATTTTCAAACGGTGAGACCGCGTGGGCTCGAGAGCCCAGCGCGGCCCGGCCCACCCCACGAAAATCATGAATCATCGTTGACGTTGTAGGGTGGGCACTCGTGCCCACGCGGTCGTACCCGTTGCGTATCCGGGCCTCACTCCGGTAGCCGATCCTCGCCTCTTCCTAATCTCACCCCCGGATTGATCCGCTCCAGCGCCAGCAAGGCCGCCGCGTGATCCGCCCCACCCAGCTCCCCTTCGATCGACGCGTAACTGCGCGTCGCCGCCGCCGTCATCGGCAAACTCAGCCCCGCCGTCCCCGCCGCCGCCAGCACATTGCGTAGATCCTTGAGCTGGCTCTTCACCTGCCCGCCCGGCACGAAATCCCGATCCAGCATGCGCTGCCCATGCAGCTCGAGGATCCTGCTCCCCGCAAACCCGCCGCGAATCGCCTCGCGCACCGCCGCCGGATCGGCCCCGGCCGCCTGCGCCAGCAGCAGCGCCTCGGCCACCACGTTCAAGGTCGCACCAACAATCAATTGATTGCACAGCTTGGCAACCTGCCCGCTGCCGGCCGGCCCCACCAGGCGCGCGCTGCCCAGCACGGCGAACAGCGGCAAGGCGTCCTCGAAGTCGCTCAGGCTGCCGCCGGCCATGATCGCCAGCCTGCCCTCCTGCGCGCCCGGCACCCCGCCCGACACCGGCGCATCGAGGAAGCGCAAGCCCTGCCCGGCCAGGCGCGCATGGAAGGCCAGCGCCTCGTCGTGCCGGGTCGAGCTCATGTCGATCCACAAGCTGCCCGGCGCCATGGCCGGCAGCGCGGCGTCCATGGTGGCGCCCACCGCCGGCCCCGCCTCCAGCATCGAAACCACAATCTCGGCGCCGCGCACCGCGTCGTCCACCGATTCGCATACCTGCGCCCCATGCGTGGCAAGCGTGCGCGCTTTGGCTGTGCTACGGTTCCAGGCACGCAGGGGAAAACCGGCGTGGGCCAGGCGCGCGGCCATCGGCTGGCCCATCAGGCCGATGCCGAGAAATGCGACAGTGGGATACGGCATGGGCTTCCTTTTTCGTTTTCGGGTGGCGCGCTACGCGTTTTTGTTCTCGACAGTACAATATTTGGCGATCGCCGGCAGGGACTGGCGACTAATCATGAAAGCAATTATGGTCTCTAATAAGAAAATTGGCAGCATCCTCGCCGCTGTAGCCCTGATGAGTGTCGGCCAGGCCTTTGCCGCCGACGGCTGGGTCGATTCGGCTTCCTTCGAAGCCGGCACCGGCTCGAAAGTACGCATGGCCCGCGTGGCCATCCAGTCGAACTGGGACAAGCAGTGGTTCGCCTCGAACGGCCGCCACCTGGGCGGTTACTGGGATTTGTCGGCCGCCTACTGGCGCGGCTCGGCCTACCGCAACGTGCCGGGCCAGCACCAGGATATCGGCGTGATCGGCGTCACCCCGGTATTCCGCTACCAGCGCGACGACAAGCTCGGCTGGTACGTCGAAGGCGGCATCGGCGCCAACCTGACCTCGGAACTGTATAACAACGACGACAACCGCCTGTCGACCGCCTTCCAGTTCGGCGACCACCTCGGCATCGGCTATGTCACGCCTACCAAGTGGGACCTGGGCCTGAAGATCCAGCACTACTCGAACGGCAGCATCAAGAAGCCGAATAGCGGCGTGAATTTCCTGGTGGCCCAAGCGCGCTACCAGTTCTGATCCCCCCTTTATGGGAAGGTCCGGTTGAAATCGGACTTTTCCAATTTATGTAACAATTCGACCATGCGCCGCAACCGTGTGCGCGGGACCGAATGAGGGTTGATTGGACAGTTCCACCGTCAAGACTTACCTGCCATGGCTGGTTGCCACTGCCCTGTTCATGGAGCAGCTCGATGCCACGGTCGTCAACACCGCCATTCCCAGCATCGCGGCCAGCCTCGGGGTCACCCCGCTGAGCCTGAAGTCGGTCGTCACCAGCTACATCCTCGGCCTGGCCGTCGGCATTCCCGTCAGCGGCTGGATGGCGGACCGCTTCGGCACCCGGCGCGTCTTCCTCATCGCCATCGGCATCTTCACGGCGGCCTCGGTGCTGTGCGGCCTGTCGGCGAACGCCGAGATGATGACCGCCGCCCGCCTGCTGCAAGGCCTGGGCGGCGCCATGATGATGCCGGTCGGGCGCCTGGCCATCGTGCGCACTTTTCCGAAATCCGAATTGCTGGGGGCGATGAACTTCGTCATCATCCCGGCCCTCATCGGCCCGCTGCTGGGCCCGACCGTCGGCGGCCTGATCGTGCACTGGACCTCCTGGCGCGCGATCTTCTTCATCAACGTGCCGTTCGGCCTGATCGCGATGTACCTGGTCTACAAGCACATGCCCGACTACCGCGGCGACGAGCGCCGCCCGCTCGACGTGCTGGGCCTGATCCTGTTCAGCACGGGCACGGCCATCCTGTCCTGGCTGCTGGAAATCTTCGGCGAACACACGCTCAGCGGCGCGACCATGAGCCTGCTGCTGCTGGTGTCGATTGGCCTGCTCGGTACCTATGCGCTGCACGCCAGCCGCATCAAGTTCCCGCTGCTGCGCCTGGCCTTGCTGAAAGTGCGTACCTTCCGCATTTCCGTGGTCGGCGGCTTCGTCACCCGCCTCGGCGTGGGCGGCCTGCCCTTCCTGCTGCCGCTGCTGTACCAGCTGGGCCTGGGCTTGCCGGCCTGGCAGTCGGGCTTGCTGATGATGCCGTCGGCGGCGGCGGCGATGGGCATGAAGCTGATCGCGCCCAAGGTGCTGGCGCGCTTCGGTTACCGCCAGGTGCTGGTGGTGAATACCCTGTGCATCGGCGTCACGATTGCGCTGTTCGGCCAGGTGGGGCCGAGCACGCCGCTGGCGCTGATCGTCTGCATCAGCCTGATGCAGGGCTTCTTCAATTCGCTGCAGTTTTCCAGCATGAACACGCTGGCCTATGCCGACATCGAGACGAAGGACACCAGCATGGCCAGCACGATTTCCAGCTCTTTCCAGCAATTGTCGATGAGCTTCGGGCTGGCGGCCGGTTCGCTGGTGACGGCCTGGTTCCTCGGGCGCGTGCCGCAAACCAACCAGGTGCTGGTAACCGGCGCCCTGCACCATGCCTTCGATTTCCTGGCGGGCTTGACCGTGGTGTCGGCGATCATCTTCTGGCGCCTGCGCCGCGAAGATGGCGACAGCATCAGCCGCGGACAGGAAAAGGCGACCCAGGCCGAGCCGGTGGCCCAGCAGGCCTGAGCGCCTGGGGTCAAGCTGCCTTGCCGACCAGGGTGGCCAGCACGCGCTCGCGGTTGTTCAGCACGAAGTTGACGAAGATCGGTTCCTTGACCGCCAGCCTGACCAGACCGGGCAATAGCGGATAACAAAAACTCGCGACCTTGCGCACGGTGTCGTCGTTGGCCAGCGCGGCGCGTGCTGCCGCTTCACCGCCACCCAGCAGGGGGAGCACGCTGCTCCTGTGCTTGTCGAGAATGTCGTTCATGGGCGCAATCAGTTTGCTGCCCAGGCCAGCTGCCTCGCTACCGTTTTGCATGATGTCCTCCACGTGATAGAAGCTGGCTATCATCTCCCCACCTGTCATGTTTACAGATGATTATTAGCAATAATCGTCTCCTGCTAAGCTCCATTTCATTAGCTCTTGCGCAACGCATGTACGTTGGCCCTCTCTAGAATAGCGGGCGGTCTTTGCCAAGTATCCAAGGAGAACATTCGCATGATAAGTACCCGCCTTGCCATCCTCGAACTCACCCACCGGCACCGCCTCGACGCGGCGACACTCGGCGCGCTGTGGCGCATTGCCCGCCTCGGTCAAGCGCCGGCGGCCCTGGACTCCCTGCTGCGCCGCGGTGTCGGGATGCTGGCCGCGCTGCTTGCCGGCCTGGGCCTGCTCTTCCTGGTTGCAGCCAACCTCGATGCGCTGGGAAGGCGCGAGAAATTCATCCTGCTCCAGTTGTGCGTGGGCGCGGCCTGTGTCGGCGCGGCCCTCCTGCCGCGCCTGCGCACACCCCTGGCGCTGCTTGGACTGCTCGGCATCGGCGGGCTCTTCGCTTACTTTGGCCAGACCTACCAGACCGGCGCCGATCCCTGGCAACTGTTCGCGCTCTGGGCCGCCCTGGCGCTGCCCGTGGCGCTGGGCGCCCGCACCGATATCGTCTGGGCTGCCTGGGTCATCGTCGCCGTCACCGGCATCACCGCCTGGGACGCGGCACAATCGGGATGGTGGCGATTCGCCAGCGAGGACCTGGGCGCCCATATGCTGGCCGCCCTGCTCGCGACCCTGCTCGCCGTGCTGATGAGCCAGCCGCTGGCCCGCTTCAGCGGTGCCGGCAAGGTGGCATTCAACCTGGCCGTGCTGTGCGCAACGGTCTCGCTGGGCAGTGCCGGCTTGCTTGCCCTGTTCGCTTCCGGCACGGGAGGCGCGCTGTACTACCTGCTGGGCCTGGCTTTACTCGGCGTGGCGGCAGGCTTCCTTGCCCAGCACAGGCTCTTCGACGTGACCGCGCTCAGCGTGATCGCGCTTGGCCTGATCGTTCTTCTCATCGCCGGCTTGTTGCGGGTGATTGGCAACAGCCGCGGCGGCGAAATAGGCATCTTGCTGGTGGTCGGCCTCGCCGCGGTCGGACTGATGGCGCTGGCAGTGTGGGGCATCCTTGCGCTGGTGCGCGAATACGGCACGGGAGGCAAATCATGACACGGCATCTCGACAGCGTGTTGCGCGAAGCGGTCGACCAGGGTGTGCTTGCCGCCGCCAATGCCCGGCTTGAAGGCCAGCACCGGCCCTGGCCGCTCATTGTCATGATGGCCATTGCTGCCTGGTTTGCCGCCATTCCCCTGGGTGCGGTGGTCGGGCTGCTGTTCCTGACGGGCGACCACTTCTACGGCATGGCCCTCGTGCTCGGCGTCATCTTCCTGGGTGCGGCCGTGCTCATGCTGCGCCAACCCACGATTCCCCTGTTCCTCGAACAGCTGGCCATTCCCTGCCTGATCATCGGGACCGGACTCTTCGTTGCCGGACTGGGCAACATGGACCTTGCCACGAACGCCATGGGCCTGGCCATGGCCATCGCGGCAACGCTGCTGTTCGGCCTGGCCTTCCTGCTTCAGCAAGCCTGGTTGCGTATCCTGCTCGGTGCAGCGGGCGCCACCATGCTGGCGCTGGCACTGGCGGGCCTTCCTCACGTTGGCCGCAGCCTGTTCGATTTGTCCTACCGGCAGGCGTGGACATGCCTGGTGGCGGCATGGCTGCTCGGCCAGGGCCTCCTGTCCCATCTGGAACGCAATCCTTTGCATGCCGGCAAGGCAGCCGCGCTGGAAACCGTTCTTTCCGGTTTGGGCGGCATGACCCTGCTGGCATTGGCATATTGCTCCGGCCCGACCTTCCTGCTCAGCGCCAGCCTGCCGGACGGTCTCGACGGTGGCCACGGAGCACAGCTGCCGGGCAGGTTCGATGCCGTCCTGTCGCTTGGGTGCGCACTGGGCGCAGCCGGATGGATGATGGGGCGCTGGCCCAGGCTGCGCAGCGCATGGTTCGCGGCACTCGGCGCAACAGCCATGGTGCTGTGCTGGCTGACGCCAGCCATGGGACTGGTGCTGCTGATGCTGGCAGTCTGCATCACCACCGGCCGCCGCAACCTGGCCCTGCTCGCAGCGGCTTCCGCGCTGTGGATGCTCGGTGCGCTGTATTACTACCTGTACTGGCCGCTCGCGCACAAGGCCATGCTCCTGCTCGGTTGCGGCCTGGGCCTGGGCGCCATCGCGCGTTTCGCCATGCCGGGCGCCTTGTCGGCATCCGCTCCGTCAAGCTTGCCTCGACTCCAGCCGGCTCCGGCTGCCCCCCTCGCCGACCAGCGCTGGAAACGCGGCCTGCTGGCCGGCGCCGGCATGCTGGCGCTGATCGTCGCCAATGCCGCCATCTGGGAAAAAGAGGCGCTGATCAGCACGGGCCGGGCCGTCTTCGTCGAGCTGGCGCCGGTCGATCCACGTTCGCTGATGCAAGGCGACTACATGACGCTGAACTATGCGTTTCCTGCCAACCTGGCCATGCACGATCGGGCAAGGACGATGCTGGTGGCACGACGCGCGGCGAATGGCGTGGCCGTCTTGCTCGGCGAGCACGACGGCCGTCCGCTCGGCCCGCAGGAGCTGCTGATCGAGGCGGTCAGCAAGCGTGGCCGGCCCCTGATCGTGACTGATGCGTGGTATTTCAAGGAAGGGGAAGCGGAACGCTGGGCGGCTGCGCGCTATGGCGAATTCCGGGTCGATGCACGCGGCAAGGCGCTGTTGGTAGGTTTGCGTGGCCCGCATCTGGAAAAATTATGACAAAGGCGCGGCCTGCATGCCGCGCCTTCCGACATCGTTTTCAATACCCGTCCTCGAGCGGTTCCGCAAGACCTAGCTGCACACGCTTGCGCCTGTACACCGGCAGCCGTTGCAGGCACAGCACCAGGATGAACACGACCGCACAGGCGATCCACAACGACCACAGGGTATGCGTGAGGAAATGCGCCCCACGCAATTGCTGCAGCCAACCGACGGCGCCGCCAAAAGCCAGCGCGGCCAGCACGGCACGCAAGGCAGTGCGCGGCCGGCCGGGCAGCCAGAGCACGCACAAGGACACCAGCCACAGCGCACTCGACGCGTGCCCGGCCGGCAAGCAATGGCCCGGCTGTACGCCGAACGGCAAGGCGTCGAACAGGCGCAGATACGGTTCGCTGCCGCCATAGCGCGCCAGGTCCCAGGGGCAATGCGCCACGCTGGCCTGCTTGAGTGAACTGATCACCAGCGGTACCAGCAGCGCCGACAGGCCGATCACCCGCAGGCGCAGGCGTTGCAGCGCGCTGCGGCCGGGCTTGGGACGCACCACATCGTGCAAGGCGAGCAAGATGCAGCCGACCGCCGCCAGCGTCAGCGCCGTCTTGAGGATGCCGTGGCTGAAGGTTTCGGTCAGCCAGGCATGGCGCAAGGGAAAATCGTGCAGGCCGGCGTCGTAGACGGCATCGGCCAGCATCAGGTCGAGGTCGGTGCTGTGGCCGAGCCACAGGATGCAGGCGGCGCCAATGCACAGCGCGGCAGCGATCCGCCATGCTGCGCGCGCGCCGACCAGTGCCGGCGCGGCTTGTTGCGTACGCTCCATCAGCTACCCCGCGTGCAACCGTGGAACAAATCGAGCTTCGGGTTGAGCACGGCCGTGTTCACGTCGAGCAGGCCCAATACCGAGTGGAACACGTTGTCGTGCGACAGCGCCTCGCCGCGGCGCGCCATCAGGCAGGTGCGGTCGATGCCGAAGCGTTCGCTGAAATGGTCGGACATCCACAGCATCATCGGCACCCGGGTCTGCTCGGCCGGCGCAAACATATACGGTGCGCCGTGCAGGTACAAATTGTTTTCGCCCAGCGATTCGCCGTGGTCGGAAAAATACAGCATCGCCGTATCCACGCCTTGCTGTGCAGCGGTCTGGCGCAGCAGGTCGACCGTCTTGCTGAGGAAATAATCGGTGTAGAGGATGGTGTTGTCGTAGGCATTCGCGATCGAGGCGGCGCTGCATTTCTCGAACTGGTTGCTGTCGCACACGGGGGCAAAACGCCCGAAGCCCTGCGGATAACGCTTGGCATAGGCCGGGCCATGGCTCCCCTTCTGGTGCAGGACGATGACCAAATCTTTGTCGCTGTTGCGGATCAGTTCGGGCAAACCGGCCAGCAGGCGTTCGTCGTAGCACTCCTCGCCCTCGCAATGGGGATCGCCGGCAACGGGCCGCGACAAGTCTTCGTAGCCGACCCGGGCACACACGCCCTTGCAGCCGGAATTGTTATCGCGCCACACGACCTTCAGGCCGGCGTGTTGCAGGACGTCGAGCAAGCCTTCCTGGCTGGCTGCCTTCGACTCGGCATATTCTTCGCGGCCGAAGGCGGAAAACACGCAGGGAACGGACACCGCCGTCGCCGTGCCGCAGGAGCTCACGTTCGAGAAATTGATCAGGCCGTTTTGACGGGCGAGCAGCGGATTGGTCTCGCGCTTGTAGCCATTCAGGGAAAAGTTCATCGCGCGCGCGGTTTCGCCGACCACGATCACGGTGACGGTCTTGCGCGTTTGGCCGGCCCAGGCCTTGCCTTTCATGGCGTCGCGCCCCAGCGGCGCCACCACGACCGGCGTGCTCCACTTGGTGCGCAGGTAGCCGTTCATGGCCTGGATGGTGTTGGTCGGCGTCAGCAGGAAGCGCAGTTCGCGGTGCTCGCGCACGGCCGGCGCCAGGCTCTTGAACAGCAAGACCAGCAGCAGCACCGCCAGCAGCAGCGAGCCGCCGGCAATCCCGGCGCGCTGCAGCAGGCCACGCCGGCCCTGCGGATAAGCAATCCGGGCACGGGCGATCCACGCCGCCGGCACCAGTCCGAGCAGGCCGACCGTCAGCAGCATGTGCCAGCTGAGCAGCTCGCCTGCCTCGCGCACGTCGGTCTCGAACACGTTCTGGATCATGGCGCGGTCGATCACGATGCCGTAGGCGGCAATGAAATAACTGGCCGTCGAAGCCGTTACCAGCAGCAGGATGAAAACCGGCTTGGCGACGAAACGGAAGCTGGCCAGGGTCAGGCAGGCGTTGAAGAACAGCACGATGATGAGCAGGGCGCCGGCCAGCAGCGGCAGGCGCGCGGGCGTCAAGCCGCCGGCCGCTGCCGTAAAGGTGGTCCAGAACTTGATGTTGCCCGCAGTGGCGAGGAAGATCGCCACTGCCAGCGTGAGATACGGGGCGCCGATACGCCGTGCGAGAAGCTTGTCCAAGCTGACATCCATGAAACATGGCGGCCGGGATCGGCCACGCTTGAGCCAAGGATAAAAAACACGGCGTCAGGCGCCGGTCAGCAGGACGTTAAGATCGTGTGAAACCGCGCCCGAAATCAATGATAAAGCGGCTGCCGCCCGTGGGCCGGTCTTCGTAGGACAGCGTGGCGCCGAGATATTCGCAGATGCGGCGCACCAGCGACAGGCCGAGCCCGGTGCCGGCCGACCCTGTCGAGGGCACGCCTGCCGCCTTGCCGCCGGGCCGCTGCAGGGTGGCGCGCACCGCTGGCGGCAGGCCGGGGCCGGTGTCCTCGACCACAATCTGTCTTTCCCTGACCAGCACCACCACCTCGCCACGCTCGGTGTACTGGCAGGCGTTGCGCACCAGGTTGCCAATGGCTGCGGCGCACAGTTCGGCTGGCGCCTGGATGGCAAAGTCGGGGCCATCCTCGTAGCGCAGCGCGACCTGGCGGCCGGCGACCAGGGTGCGGTAGCGTTCGGTTTCGCGCTCGGCGATGGCATCCACCTGCACCGGCGGCAGGCGGCCGAGCTCGGGGGCGCGTGCCAGCAGGAGCAGCACGGTCACGCATTCGGCGGCTTCGTGCGCGGCGCGGTAGATGCGTTCGGCCGGCGCGCGGATGGTGTCGCTGCCGGCCTGGGTCATGAGGATCTCGGCGGCGCCCATGATCACGGTGAGCGGGCTGCGCAGTTCATGGCTGACGTCGCCCGTGAAGAAGCGCTCGCGGTCGAGGAAGGCGCGCAGCTCGGTGGTGTGGGCCTCGAGCGCGCGCGCCAGGATGCCGAGTTCGTCGCCGCGGCCGGTCAGCGGCAAGCTAGTGCTGCCTTTGGCCACCGCATCGGCCAGCTCGGTAATGGGGTTCACAATGCGGCGCGCCAAAAAGCGGCCCAGCACGCCGGCGAACAGCATGATGCCCAGCAGGACCGCGGCGAACATCGAGTACACGACCAGCTCGACCTTTTCGTAGTCGCTCTCGTGATCGACGACGATATATGGGCCGTTGGCATCGGTCCCGGTCAGCACGTGCAGGCCGACGCCATCGACGTCGACTTCCGACACGCCTTCGGGGAGATTGCGCAGCGACTGCGGCATATCATCGCCGCGGTGGAAGCGCAGGCCGGCCGGCATGTCGGTCGGCAGGCCGGCGGCCTGGCGCGGCGAGGCCCAGCGTGCCGCCTCGGCCAGGCGGTTGTCGACCAAGTGCACCTCGATGCCCTCGATCGCCAGCGCGGCGATCAAGGCGATGAACAGCGACAGGACGACGCTGAAGGAAACGAAGGCGACGACGATGCGCCGGCGCAGCGACTCAGCCGCGCGCATCGGGCAGCACCAGGCGGTAGCCGGTGCCGGCGACCGTGCGCAGCATGGCATGCGCGTAGGGTTTGTCGAGCGCCTGGCGCAGCGCGTGGATGTGGGTGCGCAGGGCGTCGCTGTCGGGACGGTCCTCGCCCCACACGGCCTGCTCCAGCGTTTCGCGCGGCACGATGCGCGGCGCGGCGCTCATCAAGGCGCGCAGCAGGATGTAGCCGGTCTTGGTCAGCACCACGGGATGGCCCTCGCGCGTGGCTTCCAGGGTATCGGGGTCGAATGCCAGGTCGCCGAAACGCAATGCATGGCTGACCGCATGCTGGCCCTCGGCACGGCGCACCAGGGCTTTCAGGCGCACGTCGAGTTCGACCAGGGAAAATGGCTTGATCAGGTAATCGTCGGCGCCGCTGTCGAAGCCGGCCACCTTGTCGCTCAGGCTGTCGCGCGCGGTCAGCATCAGCACCGGCGTCGTGATCGACAACTCCTCGCGCAGTTTCTGGCACAGCTCGATGCCGTTCAGGCCAGGCAGGCCGATGTCGAGCACGATGACGTCGTACGCGTTTTCCGAGGCCAGCGCGAGACCGGCATAGCCATTGCGCGCCGAGTCGAGCACATGGCCCTTCGGCTCCAGGAAGCCATACAGGTTGGCCAGGATATCGGGGTGGTCTTCGACGATCAGGATGCGCATGCGCTATTTTAATCGCTTGGCGCTCCAGCGCGGCGGCGCATCAGTAAGGATACGGAAGACGCGACAGCGCGTAGCTGCGTTGTACGAACCGGCCCAGCATGTGCCAGTCGTCGCGCGAGGCGAGATCGATGTCGCGGCGGCGCAGGCCGGCACGCGGGTCGGGCAGGTCGCGCCTGGTTGCGAGCGTCAGGATGCGCGCCTGGCCATCCTCGAACACCAGCGCCTGCGAGGCGGCGTTGTCGCTGTTGACATCGATGGCAAGCACGCGCCCGCCGTACAAGGGCGTAATCCGGTCGACGATGGTATGGCCGACCACGATGGTGCGCGCGCCATACTGTTGCAGCACCTGGTCGATCTGCGCGGCGCTCGCCTGGGGCTGGCCCGCGTCGCCGGCGCCGAAGTAGCCGCGGTACTGGGTCACGCCGCCCGACCCGATCGCCGCTTCCAGCCCGGCCTTGGTCGCCGCATCGCCACGCCAGTAGCTGCGCATCGCCGCATTCATCTGTTCGAGCGAAAGCCCGCTGGCAGCGACGGTGGCGCTGATGCCGGCATGCGTGACCAGCACGTCCCCGGCGCGCAGCACGACCGGCTGTTCGCGCAGCCAGGCGCCCAGCACGGTGTCGGCGCCGAAGACCGGGCCATCTTGTTCCATCCGCCCCATGCTGTGGATGTGTTCGCGGTGGGCACGCGAGGTATTCCCGAGCAACATGTACTGGTCATGATTGCCGAGCAAAACATGCACCTGGCCGCCCTGCTCCGCCGCCGCCACGCCCAGGCCATACAGCTGCCACAATACCGCAAAGACGTCGCGGCCACGGTCGACCGAATCGCCGGCAATCACCAGGTGGCCGTCGCCATACGTCCAGGCGCCGTGTGCGTCGGTGACGCCCAGTTCGCGCAGCGTGCTTTCCAGGAAGCGCGCATTGCCTTCGATGTCGCTCAGGACCAGCAGCTTGCGCGGCATGGGAATGGTGGTGCGCGGTGCCGGCACCTTGGCCGTGACGGGAAAGTGCCGCGTCTTGCCGGCGCACGTGACATCGAGCTGCCTGGCGCTGCCTTGGCGTTGCATTACGCGGTCTTCGCAGAACCATGTGGCTTTCCAGTGTCCCGCCTGGTCGACGCGCACCACCGGGCCATCGAGGAAGCCGGGCAGATGCGGCGTGTCGCCGGTCCCCGAATACACCTGGATGCCGATGCTTTTATTGCCGCCTACAGGAACGAGCAAACGCGTGTGCACGCCATGTGCCGAGGTTTCGATTTGCGTGACCTTCAACAGGACGAATCCGGCGAGGATGATTAGGCAAACCACTACACCAAGCGCTTTACCCCAGAATCTCGCGGATTTCATTGTGTCGAACCCTGTTGGCTTGAAAGGAGAGCCAAGCGTAATCCAGGATGACCATAGAGGAATCAACTTTTTGACATGCAGCTGTCAAGATGAATAGGGTAAGTCGGAGCATTCGAGGCGCGCGAGTCGACCGTTCTGGCCATTATCGTCGCGAACATAGAGCCGGAAATGCAAAAAGCCCACCAGTTTTCACTGGCGGGCTTTCGCATTTACTACATATAACTAGCCTGACGATAACCTACTTTCACACTGGTTGCAGCACTATCATCGGCGCAAAGTCGTTTCACGGTCCTGTTC